>Ga0208545_1000284_pt1 | contig 24375 bp, 17 predicted proteins | sample DEB08_DNA_12_FD_185498 | JGI IMG/M metagenome (GOLD analysis project Ga0208545, IMG submission 185498) | Aqueous microbial communities from the Delaware River and Bay under freshwater to marine salinity gradient to study organic matter... | ecosystem: Environmental > Aquatic > Marine > Coastal ... | reverse complement strand
ACATGAGCAAGGAGAAGAACTCATGGTTAGGTGGGAGACAGCATAATTGGTCTCATGCCTTTGCTGTAGTAGACTTCTATGACAAGGGGCTATTTACTGTTCATGTCGTGCAGATAGTAAATGGGAAGACAAGTCTATGGGGAGAAGTACTGGATGGTAATTAATGGATATATTTGCGATAATAGAGAAGTTCGGAATACCAGTGGCTGTATCAATGGCCTTTGGTTACTTTATTTGGAAGCAAAATCACTTCATCCAAGATACTCTAATGGAGGAGTTGGAGGAGAGTTTTAAAAGATTGGAAGGCATTATAATTCAGTTGATTAATCAGCAGAAGTTAATGCAGATAGAACAGAAGGGGATTGAAAAATCCTATAAGTCAATAGTGACTATAATAACAAAGTTAATGAAAAAGGATACAAAATGAGTATATTTAGCAAATTAGGGGATGATATTATAGATGAGGTATTTAATGATGAGCTACAGAAAGAAGTAGTAAAAGCATTAAATGATAGCGTTGATATCCCTTTCTTATCAGAGAAGACTGAAGAGAAGATTATGAATGCTGTATATGATACAGTAGAGGGTGTAATAAAGGCGGCATTGAAAAAAGCTCTTTAATGAAAAAGAAGATAGATCCGAATAATTACGAAGAGTTGAATGAGAGGTATGAATCATTTGGCAAAGAGTTATATTCATATTTAAAGAAAAAAGGAAAGCATAAACGTGCCAAAAAAGACACTACCAATAGGTAAATTTGATAAAGGGATAGTAAACTCTGTTGATAAAAAAGATATTCCTGAAGGAGGAGTTGCTAATGCTTCTGGATTAATGTTTGATATCCCTGGACAAGTTCGTCAAATGGGTGCTGAAAGTGTTCACAGGGTCTTAAATAATATTTCAGATATCACTGGATCTTTATCCCCTGGATATGGGTTGTTTGCATTTGATTCCGATTTTAACGTCAGTGATAATTATGATATTCCATCAAAAATGCTTGCTATACAGCAAAGCGATGCAATAGCAATAATCAACGAAACAAATGCAGGAGCTTTTGCTACTGTTTCAAGTGAAGTAGATTTAACTAATGCGGGGTCAAATACAAACAATGAAATGCCTAAGCCTGTGTTTAATTATATCGACGGAGAGCTAAAGATATGCAATTCTAATTTTGACCATACAGTATTTGATTATCCTAAAACATATAAGTATATGCGTAAATGCTGGTTTCAGCATGAGTCATCTGCGGGAGATAGAATACAAATCCCCGATGCCTGGGATGATACTGTAAATTCATATACTGCAACCAATGGACAAGGTGATTGGATGTCATTTCAATCTTATATATTCCCCCCAAGTTGTGCTTCTAATGGGGCAGCAACTCATCAACTCTACAGTGATAGTTCTAATAGCCTTAAATTCTCCAACTCCCCTCAGAGTGCTTTAGAAGGGGCCACTGGATGTATCAGTCTTAGCGTGGCATGTACAGATGCTGCAGCTGACGATGATACTGGTCAATGGACAACTGGTACATATAAATACGGAATTTCCTTTCAGTATGATAACGGTCAAGAGTCTTCAGTTACAAGCTTTGCCCATGACTTTGCTACATCCAATATGAACGATAATACACCTATGGCATTTAAATTATTTGCATCAATAGACTCAGATACAGCAGGCTTTGATAAAAGGTTGTCTGGTGTTAACCTATATTGGACTGGGGATGGTGATGGAGTTTTTGATGATCCTTTATTTTTGGCTTATTGGCACTGGGGGACTAGCAGTGAAGACCAATCTTATTTTGAAGCTCATTCAGGCGAGAGGCTTGAGTCATCAGGAATCACTCATTCAAATGATGTATATGTTGCAGGAGGTGTTTCCCCAACTTTTGATACCCAGACTAATGCTGGGTTACAAATCAAAACAATTCCTTCAATCACATTCGAGATAAGAAATCTATATAGTAATGAAACCCGTGCAACTGCAGCTAAATATAAGTCTATGGTTATTGCAAATAGGCGAGCTTATATAGGTGGAATTAAGCAATATACATTTGATACAGCTAACGTGAATGCTAATGGTAACACTGCTAAACAATGTGCTATTGTTTCTGAAGCAGCTAAATTAGATAGGATGATTAAAAGTCCTGTAAACCAATTTGATGTATTCCCTGATGAAAATTTTATTGATGTTGCAGTTAATGACGGAGAGTCTATTACTCATTTAGCATCATATAATGGAAAATTATTACAATTTAAGGAAAGCAGTCTTTATATAATTAATATAGCAGAGAATGTAGAGTATCTTGAGAGTCAGCATAAGTATATGGGTGTTCTGGCAGGATATCAAGTTACAGAGACTAGTGTTGGCGTTGCATGGGTAAACCCTACAGGATGCTTTATATATGATGGTCAAAAGATACAAAATATTGCACAAAATTTAATGTTTGGAGCAGCAGCAGATTCTACTCAATTTGGAGAATTTGCAAGTTGGAGACAGTTTATAGGGTCCTCTGGGATGGTTGGTTATATCCCTTTATTAGAGCAATTAACAATATATCAAGACCCAGTCACATCACAACAAAATGGGCACGTATTGATATATGACTTAAAGACTCAATCATGGGCTTACGGGAAAAATAAATGTACTGGAGGGGCAAAATCTAATGTAGTCAATAACTATGACAACTCCTGTCTATATATTAGTCAAAGCGTATCGCAAGGATACTTTTCCAGTAAAACTCCTGTTGCAGCAAACCCGGGTATTCCAGCAAGATGGGTTATCCAAAATCTAACTGGTGACGGAATTTCTACTGTAAATCTAAAGTATACACTTGGGGCAAATGATGCAGGGACTAAACATACAATATGCGATCTTAGTAATGATACTATTAATGATTCAACAGGGGATATATTAAGACAAAGAGTTATTGATGAAATAAACGCAACTAATGATTATTATCAAACAAATAGAAAGGCTTTTATAGTTCAAGAGGATGGGGCAAATATCATCATTACTCGCGAGGCTCACTTAATAGCCGAAGATCATGTTTTTGGTTCAACCGATGTTATGGATTATAGTGGCACTAATTTAGAAGTGGTTGGGGAAATAACTGATGATAACACAATAACCATTGGCCAGGTAGCTACTGGTGAAGGAACTGATGCTAAGCCTAATTACAAAATCAATTTTTTGCATGCTCATGTTAATAATTCTGCAGCTGATTTTAGATTCCTGAAATTAAATGACTGGACTGGTGCTCCATTTTTACAACAGTATACTACAACAGGTTTACCGTGGAGTTATGGCCCACGGACAGAAAATGCCTTAGATATGGTGTTGCTGTCAATTCATTCAAGCCTTAAGCCTGTGAAAATGCATTTGAATTACTTTGATAATACGTATCCTGCTGATGATATTATAATAACTAATGACGATGCCTGGGCAACACAGCATTCTCTTCAAAGACCATATACAATCCTTACTGGATCTGTTTATACTGGTGTTGCAACTGGAGGCAATTCAATACGCGAGAGCTATTCTTCATTTAGGGTTTCTAGTACAACTGACACTCTTTTTGGGACAAGCTCTCCGGGGGTTGTTACAATTGGAAATGGAGTTGGGATCTCTGTATATCAGGCCAATACAAATTCTGATGTATTAGTCCAAGGTAAAAACAGGATTGATTTTATTAACAATGAATCTAATTTCTATACTGACGGTTCTCCATTGACAACAGGGACAGATATGGCGACTAGCTCCGGTATCACTGGAGATTATCATACAGATAAAAATCAACTTATTGGCCCTTCTGTTGTTTTTAGAAACGTAAAGTATGTAATTGGGATAGAAAGCATGTCATACCAAGAGGCTATGAATACCCCTACATCGCCTGCTTTTGTTGAACATGACTTAGATGCCATTGTAATGACTATGATGGGGGATTATACTGAATACTTTAGCGTTGGAGCTTCATATAAACTTCAAAATACTAATTTTAATAGCATTCATGGCACAGATAGTGGCTACTTAAGAAATTGCACTCTTTCTGAGGTTAAGTTATTATCTAGCGCGTTAGTACATTTTGATAATAATAACAGTGGCACTGCTGATGAAGATATCCCAGGAGTCCACGTAACAGTGTTATTCTTTAGATATGGTGACCAAGTCAATACTGATTCTTTGGATGACAACTTATATAATAAATTTTATAGCGTCAAATCTTATGGCTCTCAAAGCGATGTTCAATTTACGACAGAAAGTCTACCTGGCAGTATTTCATTAGGGACTATAGATAATAACGATAAGACTGGGGTAGCTACTACTCCCAAAAAGATTTCATTAAACCCAAGGTATGGAGGGGTAGTAGTACCTGCAGGAGCGATTAATGCGACTATAACAGACCATGGCGGAAACTCTCATAGCTCTACTAGCACTGTTACTGCTAATGACTATATCATGGATGTATCTACAGGGATAAAAACGCAATTTGATCAAGACTGCCTTCCAAATATACCTCTTGCAGATCAATTTACATCGATGGAGTTACTTGCATATGCAAATACTGTTAGATGGTTTATAGGTAATGATGGTACTGATAATGGAGGGTTAGTTAGGGTAGCATTAGATTTAGCTTCAGAAGGTGTTAGTGTAGGTGATTATGTAGAGTGGAGCACTTTGGCTTTTGCTTTTTATATTAAGACTATTTACACCTATGGTACACAAAAAGATGGCAGTGCTGATGCTGGATATACATGGTTTGAGATAGATAAGACTAAGACTATGATTAAAGGTGGGGGGACAGATGGGAACATTTCAAGCGGAACATTAATAACTGGAGATAATGATGATTACGATGATATTACACCTACGGATACTGATGATCACTTGCTTAACAGTACTGTATATCCTACAGCTAGATTCTCGAATATTGTAGTATCAGGCAATAAGTTAAATACAGATGGCCCCAATAAACTTGAAGGAAGAATAGTACAAACGCTCACCGTTAATGTTAACGAATTTATTAATGACCCTGGTTATGCAAACCTTCTAAGCTTTAATAGTCATGAAATATCACTAGAGACTAAAGAGATGGATTTTGGTTCTCCAGGAACACTGAAAGCATTGTATTATATCGACATAAACTATAAGAGCAACTTAAGAGATTTTAATGGGGAGGAAGAACCTGCAATATTGAAATTTTATGCAACGTTAGGTGGAGAGGGAGAGAGTTCTCCACAAAGTTTATATACTAATAATCTTAGTAGCGGATCTATATCTGATCCAACTTTAACAGGACTATATAATACTAGCAATGTATTTTATACTAGGAGATATTATTTTCACGAAAACAAAGCTCCAGTAAAAGCAGTTTCATTAAGTTTACACATAGACCCATTAGACGAGGGTAATTATTCTATAAATAGTTTTGTAATTAATGATGTTAATGTATCCTTTAGGGATTTAAATAGATAATGCCTAGTAATAATCATCTACATAGGTCGAAGGCTTTTAAGACTACTACTGGAGTTGGGCTACCAAAAAGCAGTGAGGGTTCAGAAGGTGACTTTACTATTAGAGCTATAGCTAAAGGGTTATACCTTTTTGCTAAGCATGGTAATTTTTGGTATGCCGTATCTGAGTTGATACCTTATACTGATAAAAGAAATATTTTTAGTCAAGGGAACCCTATCAGGCAGGCAAGAGACATTGGTGGAAATTCAGGCAATATAGGCTTAGCTAGTGCTGGCTCCAAATTATTCCTTGATACTACTAGCACTAAGACTGGAGTTACAGGTAATAATTATATTCAATCAGGGACAGTTGCCACCTCTAGTGCTATAGGTAATAATTTTGATAGAGATTTCACTAAGTTTATAGTAGGTGGAAGGACTATGCTTATATTAGATGAGAATGGCTCAGGTTCAAGAATATTAGCAGGGACTAATGGGAATCCTAGTGCAATAGAGGCTAAAAAAATATATATATCTGATACTTATGCATCATCTTTAGGGGATACACATATAGCCTCTAATAGTGCAGATGAACTAACTATTACTGTTGGTGGGCAATCAATGCTTCACTTTATAGAGTCAACTACTAATACTATGGAATCTGAGGAAATAGCTGAATACCTCATTAGAAGTGGAACTACTGCTGATCCTGTATTCCACTTAAAGAATACAACCAACGATGCTACTTCGCCTACATTAAAGTTTACCAATGAAAGGTCTGGAGGTGGTAATGTTGGTGCAAATGATGATAGAGCGGGAATTATTGAGTTTTGGGCGGAAGATGATGCTGGTAATTCTACTAATGTAGGAACGATAAGCTCAAGTATATCAGATGTTACTAATGGATCAGAAGATGGGTATGTTTCAATTGAGGCTCTTGGAGGAACTACTAGCGAGATAAGATTAGATTCAGGTGGGATTATAAACCTAGATGCAGCAAATACAAATGATACTTTTGGTGTTCAGTTTTCGCTAAATGGAACAATGGTAGGTAATATTACTGGTCATCACGCTAAAACTTATTTTACTTTATATGAGAATATAGGGGCCTCAACAAACGACAAATTTTATATAGGATGCGGGGCAAATGGTGCAACAGAAATAGCAACACAGGATGGAGCTGGAACAGCGGCAGACCTTACCATTGTCCCTGATGGAAGCTTATCACTGGAGCCATCAGCAAGCCTTACTCTAAAAAGCAGCGTACATCAGCTAGAGCAAGCATCAGCAGATGCTGATCAAGCAGGATATGGTCAGCTTTGGACTAAGAACGCAACACCAAATGAATTATACTTTACTAATGATGCTGGTAATGATATTCAAATTACTAGCGGCTCAAGCATGGCAGGAGGTGGGGGTGGTGGAACTTCTTATTGGATTCAACAATGGAGTGGAAGGGCATATACGAAAAATTTAAATTGGTTTCGTCCTAACTCAATATATGGGATTGCGTATTATAATTGGAACACTAATACCAACAGTACATCCTTACCATCAACTTGGCCCGATAGCAATAACCCAATGATAGTAGTGCCAAAAGATTGCACCCTCACAGAGTATAACTTTACTGGCAATTTTAACTCTGCCCAAACTTATGAGGTCGCACTTATGAAGGGAACTGGAGTTACTTATGGTAGTGCTGGGGATTATACTTTGAGTAATGTAGGTTCAACGCAGTCACAAGCTGCAACTGCAATGATTCTATATTCTATAGGGGAAACAGGGTTATCTGTTAGTCTGTCAAAAGGAGACATGCTAGTTCCTTTTGTAAGAAGGACTACACTTGACAGTGTATCACAATTTTTTTTTGAACTATCAATGAGTATAGTTTGTGAGGTTAGTTAATATGGCAATAGAAAAAATAAGCAATACTGATGAAGATAAGGATCTTATTAAGGGCTCTGAAGAAGGGGCAATGATTATTATTTTGATAGATAAGATTAATGAGATAGTAGACTGGATCAATGCACAATAAACAATTTGGAAAAGATATTAACAAAGCATTATATTACATGCATTTACTAAGGGACAAATATGGCAGATGAAAATAAAGAAGTAGACACCGAAGAATCAAGGCCTAAATATGCAAAGAATAAAGCTGATGCTGTTGGGGCTTTATTCGATGAGAAATTAAAGTCTAATCAGATTCAAAGAGAGGATGCTAAAAATGCTGAGAAGCAAAATATTAAAGCTGCTGAAAATGAATGGTGGGTTAGTAAACTTGGTGGCTGGGGTAGTGCAGGCATGGCATTTATGCTAGGTGTAGCTAATCCATTTTATCTTGCTGCTATTGCTGCCGGAGGATCGTATTTCGGAGGAAAGAAAGGTGCTGAGAATGTAGGTGGCTATGCTGATGCTGAAGATATTCGTATGACAACATTTGGGAGAGATACTGCATCAGATACTAAGGATATTGTATCATCATATAAGGAGAGCGCTGAGGACTCAAGACTTTTAGAAGCTGGCTCAACTGCATTTAGTGTATATAATCTTGCTGGAGGCCCTATCCCTGGGACTTCATCTTGGACAAGCAAAACAGATATAGCACTTGCAGATAACTTAAATAAACAGGAAGCATTTGAAGCATTGACTAAAAAAGGGGTTGAAGGAGGGTTAGAATTAGGTGCAGCAGAGAACATAGCTACAAGCAGGATTGAAGAATTATTTAATCCAGTAAAAGGTATAGCTCCATCTTCAGTAAATATTCCAGAATTAGGCGGTTTAGATGTTAGTGATATCTCCAATATGGATGTTCTTTGGGAGAACTTCACCAATCCCAATATGAAAGGAGGGATGATAAAGAGAGGTAGCGATACTGCCACTTTATTTGACCTTCTAAATACTGGATATGACTTTATCAAATCACCTTTAGAGGAGGAAGCATAATGGACGGCTATACGGCATGGGATATTTATAATATGTCTGAAGATGATATAAGCGAAATGTTAGGTGAGGGGCAGCAGAATTACATAATGGATGTAACATCTATTCAGGAAGATGCTCAAACAGGAAATATATGGAGTGCAAATGACTTATATGGCATAGGAGTAGGGGCTTCAGTCTCTGAATCTGAGTTTACCTCTTATACTGATCCAGGAGAAGATGGGCAATTTGAAGTTAATGTTATTGAGGATAGAAGTACATTAGGAATGATACAAGACTTTGAGGCATGGGAAAATCAGCAAAGTGATTTCATAGCAGGAGGAGGAGATTGGGAGGGTGGCACATTAATCCAATATCAAGGGTCTGAATTTCAACATGCGGAACAGTCCTACTTAAAAGAACTTCAGGAGAATTATAATGAAATGAGTACCAATATATTAAAGGCAAGGGCTAAGACATTTTCAGATAAGAAGAAATTAAGAGCTACTGAAGGCAAGACTAATTTTGCTGGCTCAGGGACTATGAATAGAGCTTCTTCAAGGTTAGACCAATCTCACAAGAAATCTGTCTTTGATAGTTATTCTAACTTCCTTGAGGATAGATCAGGAATATCGCAGGATATACTTGGGGCAAGAGATGATTGGTGGAATTTTAATCAAGATATAATGAACGAAACACTGGATATTTAATGTCAAATTCAATTTACGATACTTATTTTACAGATACAGATTTAAGCCTGGATAAAACCATAGAAGATGTAAAAGGTGATATGCCAGAGCTGAGCTTTGTTGATGAATTGACTTTTGCATGGGGTGGAGACGTAGATAATTATGGAGAAAGAAAATACATGGAAGATCATGATCCTTCTTCGTATTTCTGGAAATACAATAAGAGTGAGGAAAATTTACTAAAAAAAAGAGATACTATAAAGCGGGATAAACTCTCTTCAAAAAAAGATGATTTGATAGGCGCTGCCATTGACACTTCTTTTGGTCTTTCTGATGAGTATGGGAAAACAAATTTAACGACAGGACAGTTTAATAGCACTACAGACAGCTTATATCAAGAGCTAAATATATCATCTGATGACTTAATGAGAAAAGAAAAATTGTCTAGAATTAAAACTGGTCGAAGTATTGATAAATTAAGATCTAGTTATCTGCTAGAAAGAGAAGAGCAAAGGCAGAAGTATAAAACTGCGCGTGCCGAAGGTGCTATTGAAATTGAGGCGAATCAACCTGAAGAGTTTGATTTTGACAAGGTATATGAAGAATACTTTAGAGATGGACTAACAGATGCATGGAGTTACGTAACATATGGCACTGAGGAGTTTTTAGAGCTAATAGAAGAGATACCTTACATAGGGCAATATGTAAGTGATTCCCTTGACTGGGTTACAGAAAGAACAAAGGGCCGAGGTCGATTTACAAACTGGAACAACCCCGCGAAATGGGAACTATAATTGGAGACTTTAATAAATGGCTAAGCCACAAACAGAATTACAAGCAGGACTACAGGGGGTTTTAAATCAACTCCCCTCATTACTTCTAAACTACAGATTACAGCAGGACGCTCAAATAAAAAGTCTTGCCACTAAATCTGCAGAGAATATTATTGCAAACTCAGCTAATTATACAGATGAGTCCCAATTTGATAATAGTATAGAGCATATCAATAATATGTTTAATAGTCATGCAGGCGATCCTGCAATGCAAGCCGCTAAACTCACAGCATTAGAAACACTATCAAATACTAGGAATAGTTTTATAAAAAGAGAAGACGCTTCTTCTGACTTGTCAATGTTAAATCGCAAGGCTAATAAATACATTGGGCAATTAAGAACAGATGATATGGGGAAAGTTATTAATGATATAACTAGTGTTATTAATGAGAATAAAACATATATGGATAGAGGGTCCCTTAAGTCAGCTAAAGACCAATTAGATGAGTATATTAACTGGTATACTGTAGCCAAGCCTGTAATGGCATCTGATACAGACCCAGAAACTCTAGGCCTACAAGCACCAGATGAAAATATTCAAAAAGCTGGCACATTGCTTTCAATGAATAGAACTGATGAAGCTGTTAAATGGTATATGAAGTCAGGCGTATCTACGGCTAACACAGCTAAAGACCAGATCAAGAATGCAGTAGGTACATCATTAAGAGTTAATATAAGAGGCATGAACGGGCTTAATGCAGTTAATGCTGATAAAAGTTATACCAGTGCATTAATACATGATATTCAATTGCCTGCACAAGGTGATATCGATGCAGCCTCTGTCCCAATGTATAAAGATATGTTTCAAGATAATGTTGATAACCTTCTTTTAAAGTCTGGATGGGAAAAGGATATGTTTGCAGAAGGCATGAATGGGGGTCAACCTTATGATCAATCTGCGAATGGTGTTATAGAGTATTTAAAAGACTCAGGTGTATGGGGCGATATGGATGCTTCAGTTAAATTGCTTGAGAATAAAATAGATTTCCCTGGCTGGGGTATAAAGAATAAAGAGAATACTTATTCAGCTCGCCACTTCTTATTTCAATTAGATGCATTAGATAAACTAGATCAAGCAGAACTTATGATAGGCAATGTAAACAAGACATCTAAATCTTCTATACAAGCGACTATATCTAATATACTTGGTTCAGATGAAGAGGCAAATCAAATATCTAAAGGTAAAGCTGATATAGCTACTGACCCTCTAGAGCCAAATCAAGTTATTCAAACTGGGCCAAACTCATACAAGAGTACTACTCAAAAAATTATAGAAGATCCACTTGTTAAAATGCTTAATGCTATATCTGTTAAACAGAAGGCAGAGGAGCAACAAACAGCAATTGATGCATCCGGTAGCGTTATGTTTGATGAACAAGCTAATCAGGAGATAGCTCAAAATGCTTATATGAACGAAGCATTAGAAGCATTAAATAGAAATATGAGATCAGTTAGTACCGATGACAATGATGATATGAGTGACGCAGCTAGTATGCCAATGCCATTGCCAGCAACTCTACCAGGAGGCGATCCTGGGTTTTCAGAATTTGGGGAAGGATTGCAAACCCCTAAAGAAGCTGGTATTATGTCTCTTGAAGATGCCATTACTTTTAAAAAGAATCAAGAAGCAATACAAGCGCTAGAAACTATGAGCCCTGCACAGATTCGAAGAACACCTTCTGATTTACAGTCAAGTATTTCACCTGTTGCTCAAGGCATGGGTGTGCCAGGGCAAGCACCATCTAACCTACCTAAAAAGAATCGAGGTGAGTCTAATCAAGAGTATGTAGATAGCCTTAATTTAGATGGTGAATCTGAATTTGCAGCAACAATTAAAAATGTATATCAAGAAGTTGAGATGGGAGAAGCTGCTAATATTAAAGCTGAGTTGGATAAATTATATCAAGAAAGATCAGATGCATTTTTAGATCCTTCATTTAATGCTAATAGCAAGAAGGCCAAGGCAATTGATAATAAGATAGCTAAATTAGAAGCAGCACAAGCTAAGGCTATAGATATACAGGGTATGGCTCCAGATGAACAGATAGACACAATTATACTGGAGATGTTTGAGAATCAATCAGATTATCTGCCTAAAGGTATGAAGAAGTTTAAGAGCCTTAATGAGTTTATCGATTACTTAAGTAAAGCCGGAAGCGTTAAGCCTGTAAATCAGTCTACAGGGAGTGAGAATCAAGAGTACTGGCCAGAAGAAGGGTACTAAATGGAAACTATTCAAAGCTTTGAGAATAAATTCAGAGCAGAACAACCTAATTATAAACCCGATCTAACAGGTAGAGCATTAATAAACTCTTTAAATAGAGATGTTTTTGACGGACAATTAATCCCCCATATATCAGACTGGAATAATATAGAGCAATCTCCAAGTACTTCTGCATGGAGCATTATGACTGATTATAACCCAGTCGTAAGAGCTGTAGATTTAGCTTGGAAGCCTGTTAATGCATTATTAAACCTAGTCCCTGGAATGAAAGACCGACCGGGTGATGCTGCTGGTCCTGGTAGATCAATGATGGATAAGTTTTTTGGTGCCGTTGAAGGCATTCCTGGATTTCTAAACCATTTTAAAGCAAATTCAGATGAGTATTTACCCGATGCATTAGAAGCTTTAAGAACCGGCTCTCCTGGGCTTGGAAAAATATTTCAATTAGGGAAGGCTCTTTATGATTACGCTGAATCAGATAAAGTTGCTTTAGGAGCTCAATTAAGATCTGGTAAAATTAATCAAGCTCAATATGATACGGCTATTAAGAATATAGATGCAGCGTCAGCAGCCAAGAATGGATATGACTCAACTATAGGAGCGGCTCAGGGAGGTTTTAATAGTTCAATAGCATGGGCTCTTGGGCATGAAGATTCTGAGCAAATGTTTAAATACTGGAATCATAAAGCGTATGATTGGGCAAAATGGGCTAATGGCAGGCATCAAGAAAGGTTAGATGAGGACACAGAATTAAGAGCTCTAGAGGCATGGCATAGAGAGGAGACTCCAAGCCTTTCTAATGTATGGCATCCTCAAATGTGGGTAAGAGGATTTGAGACCTTAGCTCCTACTATGGCTACAGCTGCATTGCCAGGTGGAGTTCTTAGGGTTGCTGGTGCAGGTGTGCAAAACTTAGGTAAAGGGGCGGCTGTATCTGGATTAATCAGCGGAAGCAATGCTATGGTTAAGGTTGGGACTGCTACTTATGGATTAGGGAATACAGCTGTAGCATTGTCAAATAGAATGTCTATGCCTATGATGATTGCAATGGAGGGTGGGAATGAATTTACTGAAGCAATGCATTATTTGGTAGATGACCCTGAAGGTCCTCGTATATCTACTGAAGAAGCTGTTCCTATTGCGGGACAAGCAGCTACCTTTTATGGTATGTCTTCTGGATTGCTTGAAAGATTTCAGCTTAATAATGCTGCTAAGTATTTGAATATAGATAAAGCAGCTAAAAAAGGTTGGTTAAGAGCTGCAACAGCTAATCTTTATAAAAAAGCGAGTGAAGCTGGAGGTTATTCAAAGTGGATAGGTCGAGGGACAGCAATCCTTACTGATAATTTTGCAGAGGCTGGAGTAGAAGCAACTCAAACAGTTCTTCAGAATATTGTTAATGAGGGATTAAGGCAGGGACATGGCGGTGGTGCAGCAGCAGTTAAGGAGAAGATTGCAAAGGGTATATTTGAAACTATGATGGATCCTCGGGAAGCCTATTCTAAGCCTGAGGTAAGACAAGCATTCTTTGAAACTTTTGCAGGCATGGTTCCTGGTAATATAATGACATCGGCAACAGGCAATAAGTTAAAAGATTATCCTGAACTTAGAGATATGGTTCTAGATGGAGATAAGGTTCATGTTAGAGCTGAGGGGAAAAAGATTTATGTTAATATTAATGGTGTCGATCAATTACAAACAGATGTAGCTGATGAAGGAGCTGCTAGATCTACTGCTGAAAGAATACAGAGAAGTGTTGAATCAGGTGCTCCAGAGCTAAACAATCCCCTCCCTTTCCAACTACAAGATATAGAGACAGGGGAGCAATTAGCATTAGCACTTGCGCATCAGCTTTGGGGTGAGCAACATGGTGAAGGGGCAAGCTCTCTTCATACACAACCTATTGCTGCAATGTGGCAGAGACAAACTAGTTCAGGCGGTGCAGAATTAAATGATGTTCAAAAGATACTATATGCTAATAGGTCATCGAATGGAGCCATAGATCAGCTTATAAAGCTTATAGAGCTCACAAAAGATAAAAGCCTGATAGATACATTAAGCATCCCAGATACATTAAAGGCTGAAATTAAAGAGCAGATTAGAGATAGATGGTCATCTTCCAAGATGGACAATGTGGCAGGAAATACTGCAGAGACACAGGTGAGCGTTGCTGATGCAATGGACCCTGATAGTGTTATAGGGGCATTAGCAGATCCTGATACTAATGCAGAAGCAGTATATGATGCTTTTGATGAGGCAGTTAAAGAGGTAGGCTTAGATTCATCATTAATGGAAGCTGAAGCTCAGAGAAGGTCTGAGGCTAAAGATATAACAGATACTGATGCTAGTGATCCTGATGATATATTGAAGGATAGTGACCATCAAGCAGTTCAATCTGCAATTGACCAGAAGCAAGAAAGAACAAGACTTAAGGTATGGTCTGCTAAGTTAGATTTAAATACTATAAGCCAAGAAGGATTAGTAGGGACTTTAGAGAAAATGTATGCTATTGGAGGTACATCTGGTGTAGTTAAGGCAATTATGGGCAGAAAGAAGAAAAAGAATACCCCTGCTAGGAAAAAATTAGGCCTAACCTCATTAAATAAACTTCAAAGAGAATTGGGGCTTAACTTTTCTAATGATGATGTAAAAGCAAACCCAAAGGCTGTTGCCGATGCTATTGCAAATACTATTCACACTAGGTCTAAGGGCAAGGATATAGATACTTCTACTGCAACAAGCGATGCAGCCCCTGCGCCTAGTGCACTTGACGTATCTGCTCCTCAAACAACTAATCCATCAACTCCAGCTGGCTTTGTTAATAAGTATAGGAAAATATTGAACAATCTGATAAAGAATGGAAATGACAATATAATTAATTCATCCATTAATTCTTTATTAAATAAGCATCAAGGGTTAAATTATGGTGTAGATAGTGTAAGAAAAGAGATGGGTATTGGTAAAACAGATGAAACTCAGGTAGGGTCTAAGCCTGTTACTCCTCAAGAGACTATTACTTTGACTAATCCTGAGCCATCTACAGATACAACACCACCAAAGAAGATGACTAAAGAGCAGTTCTTAGAGCAAAGGAGAGCTCAAGAAGCTGAGATAGCAAGTGAGTTTGAGAATGAAGGTGTGCCTGGTACTGAAGAAATTAATAATGCAGCAGAACAATTAGATGATGAAATAGGGGAGTGTTTACTATAATGGCTCAATGTTTTAAAACTGAACAAGAGTATGTAAATCATGTTACGGAATTTTTAAAGACCTTTCTGGGTGATACTCGTGAAGATATGCCTATATTTGGATTGCAGTATTTAAGGGCAAAGGTTGAGTTTAACTCTCCTCAACTTGTAGAATCATTTGATAAGGCTGTAGAGGGATTAGGGTTATCTGATAAGCTGCAAGACTCATATAGAGAGGTAGAGTTTGATATAACTAAGACAGATGATGCTGTTAAGGGTTATGAATTAAAGCCACTTACATCTGCTACATATGACTTTGAAGGTGCAGAGAACTCACAAGAGTCTGATGAGACTGGCGGATCATTAAATGACTTTATGGATAAAGGAGCTACTGCTAGGGTTATAACTACTGATGGCGGGATAGACCGGTATGCAGTTATATTTTTCCATCAACTAGGGATTAAGTTAGATAAGACTCAATTAAAGAGGCCTTATGAAGCTATAAGAGTATCAAAGACATTTGACGAATTTTATGAATGGATGCAAAATACTTATGGTGATGTGGTGAATCCTAGTGATAGAGTCCAGACTAGAAACTTCAGAAGATTTTATATTACAAATAGGCCTGTTAATAAGCTTTCTGTCACACAAAGGCTAGAACTTGTATATGTTAATGCTCAAGTTTTAACTGATGGTGCGTTAGGGAAGGTCTCTCCTGACCAGCAACCTCAAAAGTTTCATAAGAAGAGTAGCCAAATATTTAGGAACTCTGATGGTAGGGTAATTAACCTTGAGAATGGACGCATAGATCCAGATTATATAAATACTAACTTTATAGATACCTTGAAAACAAAGATAAGAGGTAGCAGTGTAATGCTATCTACTTATTATTTAAGCATTAAAAACATCTTAAGACTTAAGGTTGGAAAAGATGGAGGCTGGTATAGCGTTAATAATGCTGGTGAGATTGGTGTAGCTAAGCTTAATAAATGGCAAGCACAACTGTTAAGACAGGGATTATCTATAGTGGGATTATCTGGTGGAGATAAAGGTAATATTATAATGGCTAAGGTTGACCCTTCAATGATCGAGGAAGTAGCTGATAAAGAAACTATGGTGGGCGTTCTTAGAGATGAAGGGTATGATGCAAAGATTATAGCACAACTAGAAGCTGCAGATACATTCTCAGATTGGTATCAGCAGTATTGGACCTGGTATAATCAGGGAAAACTTAATGAGTCTCAAGTCGCAAACTTTAGGAAAATCACAGGTTTATTTGATGCTGTAATTATTGGCAACTTTAGTCAATATTTAGAGGCTGACAGTGCTCATTTAATTAAAGATGATATTGATTCCCTTATAAGAAGTGCAAAAGATATTCCAACACAGCTAGTTGGAGATCAATCTGTAAGAGCAGTACCAATGCATTTACATGTTGCTGGTATGATTGCACGGCATGAATGGCTTAAGTCTGTAAGAGGATTATATTATCCCCGCTTTACCTCTCTGCATACCTTTAACCGTATGCGTATACCTGTAACTAAAGGTATTGTTCTTGAGGGATGGGATGGATTTGAGGGAAGAGAACAAACTAATCACGTTATATTTGACCACACTAAAGTAGACATGTATATCAATGGGAAGAAAATAGAACATTATACACAGCTCGAAGGTTTAATAAACGTAAAGAATATTATTGATGGTTTGACCATGACAAGTACTGCTCATCTAGATAAAACTGCTAAATTTGCTGGCAATGAAGCTATCTTAGATGGAGAGGCTAATATGAGGGAGGCTAAGACTGTTATAATGCATTTATCTGAAGACATGGAGAATTATGTTGAGATGAAGCATTCAGAACAGCAAGCACCTGGAGGCCTTTTAATAGTGGCTAAAGATGCAAATCCTGATGATAGAGCTAATCATATTATTAAGACTGTGAAAAATAGTGCTGGTGAAGTTGCTATTTATGATGGCAATGGAAACTCTGTAGATATGGTTTCTGACCTAGATGTTGTTAAGACTTCTACTGGAGAGTATGACCTTACAGGGGATTATGGTGGAGAATCTAGAACTCATTACGGGTTTAAGTTAAACGAAAGATCTAGAAGAGTAGTTATATTACCACACACTAGATCTAATGATAGTGTATATGGTCCTGGTCAGGCTATGAATATGTTGAACCCTCAGAATTTAAGCCCAGAATCTCTAGCAGAACTTGAACCGTTTATTGAACAGATGCTAGATTTAATGAAAGAGCAATCAGGAGCATTTACAGATGTATTGTTGGATGCTGTTGAGAATCCTGGCACACTTAGACGATTAGTTGGACATATGTACTCTGAGCAAGCTGATGAAAAGGATAACGTAAGAAACAAAACATTTGAAACAGATGGTATAGGCGTACATCATCCAGATATGTTTAGCAGATTTAGAGGTATGCTTCTAAACTCATTCTTAGTAAGAGGTGCTATGCAGGCAAGGTCTTCTAACGATCAATTAACAAAGCTTGATAGCGATAGAGCTGGTTCTGACTATGTATTGAAGCCAGACATGGAAGATAGAATTAAGGTTGATGAGAATGGAGTTCCAACAGGGGTTATATTATCATCTGCTAATCATGCTATCTTTAATAAAATTGTAAAAATTATTGATGAAAAGGTAGGCGCTGAGTCCATCTTATTTGATATGCAAGGGGCAATGGAGATATCTCCTGAAGAATACAATCGCATATTGAATCTACCTAAAGGCAAGAGGATAAGAAAAATTAGACGCATGCTAAGAAAAGATCCTTCTATAGTAAATGCATGGTTGGCAAAGAACCCACAATATGTAATGACATATAGATCTCCTATTGGACAGTTAAGCTCAATAGCAGCACGAGAGATACAGGAGTTTGTTCCAGATGAAGGAAACGCTATCTATCATCACCCTGTAGATGTATTTAAAAGATTGGTTGGGGACTTTGATATTGATGAGTCTGGGGTTGTTATGCTCTCAGAGGCACATGTAAAAGCTTTTAAAGACTTCCAGAACTCTGTATTGTATAGAGAGGATGCAGCTCATAATGCAGATTTAGATATATTTTCAACAGGAACTAAGGCTAGTTTAATGCAGGTTACAGGGTCCTTGCAAGAAATGGCTCACTTATTAAAGGGTAGTGGTATACAAGGGCAAGCTGCAGTATATAGAAATTTAATGAATACTTTATCTCAACATGTAATTGGCTTTGAGTTTAGCGATGGAACTAAAGCTAGGCCTAAGAACCCTAACGATAGAGTTGTGATGGATTATGCTCCTTTAGAGAAGCACCTAACAACTAAGCATTTAAATGAAATGGGCTGGACTGGTGCTAAGGTTGTTGTTATTAATGGTGTTAAATATTTAGAAACTAATGCAGCGCATGAAGCAGTATTGATTATTAATGCAGCTACTGATAATGTCAAGAATAACCTTTTTACTAAGGTCTGGGGATTTAATGATAATAATTGGCTAATGAGTAGGTTATTTGTTACTGAAGATGGTATCCCTTTATCAAAAGAGCATATACAGCTTTTAAGGGGCAGAAGAGATCTTAGCTCAGGTGATTTCTATAATGGTATCTTAAGTCAATTTAATTACTCCAAACTTAAAAAAGGTAGAGACGGTGTGGGTCGTAAAATGAATCTGCATTCATTCTTCTTTAAGCTAAAAGGTCTCCATGAGTTCTTAAATTTAGATATAGCAGAGCAGGCTGACATACTTCAAAACAGAGGTAGAACTAAATTCTCTTCTGGTGAATTACGTATTACAAGATTAGGAATGAGAGGAAATATAACTGCAGAAGAACAGTTATTGATTGATCCTTGGAGTAAAGTTATTGAAAAATATGGTGAAGATTTGTTAAATTCTCCCTTTGAATATAATGAAGATAGGTTTGCATTAGCTCATTATAAAGCATTAGAACAGGCTGTTGCCTGGGGTGAAAAGAATATTAATATTAGTATGTCTGGTATGAGAGCGGCAGATAACTTTGCTATTGAGTTCTTACATGCATTCCATAAAATATTCAGAGAGAATGATAGGTATACATCAGAAAGTATCAGTTATGATGATGAGTTATTATTCTTAACTAAGGAATATGAAAAGAAATTGAATAAATTGAAACAAACCTATGGAGAGGATGCTGCTACAGTTGCATCACTAAGATATCTTTTAGGGTATTATAATGCTGAAGAGCAACAGTTCAAGAATATGCTTCAAGTATTACCTCCATTAGAAGTATGGGATAGTAAAGTTTACACAGGATTTATGGGTGCTTGGGAGAAGGCTTTCTTCTCTAAGCAAGAGATAAGCAAGAAAGAATTAAACCAGCATAAGAGCTCCTCTAATGGTAAAGGTGCTCAATTGTTAGCTAAATGCAGAGGGTAATATGGCAGATTGCAGTATAGAGACAGATAGTTTAGATCACATAACCAAGTTACGCAAGGATGCGAATAGAGTATTTAATGCATTATTTGGAGAAGAGATTAATAATATTGCTGTTATTGATAATGATATTGCAAAGGCGGCTAAAAATCTTGAAGTTCTTGAGAATGAATTACGATATGCTAAAAAGCAATTAACTGGCAAATTAACATCCAAGAGGATACTAGAGTTAAAAGGGTATATTAAGAATACCAATAGAAGGTTAAAAGCTCTAGAGAGGAATAGAAAAGAATACCCTCAAAAAAGGAAGATGATTGCTAGGTTAAGAAAGATTATGGTTGATAGAGTCCTAGATGTAATGGATGATAGTGGATATTCTGTTGATCCATCTGTCCTATTTAGCGGCATGAAAGATATTCTAGGTATGAGAATTGGAGTATTTGGGACTATAGATTCAGGATGGGATATGCAACAAGTGGCCTCTGCTCTGACCTTTGTTCAAAATGCATTCAATAAACAGGATAAGAATGTTAAGAAGTTAAAATTAAGATCCTCTTTTGCAGAGAATTGGAGGAAGGGTTCTATTGGATGGTGGGCTGATGAGATTAAAGATCCATTGATGGCTATGTTAGACTATGATGTTACTGGCAAAGGTACTGCATATGTAGAGAAAACTAAAGAATACATAGCTAAAAGATATGCTAAATCAAATGAGTTTAAGAATAAGTTTACAGCTGCCGTTCAGTCATTGTATGACCTTATTGATAGTGGTGGTGCATACTACAGAATACAAGACTCTAATGCTACACTTGTAGACCAAAAGAAAGAATCTAGAAGTAATTTAGAAAAAATTGCAAGTGAAATATTAGATGGGGAAGTTAAGCTTGTAAAGCCAGCCAATATATATAAGATTGATAGCAATAAGCTAAGTTTTACTGAGGAGTTTAAAGAGGACCGGAAAGAATATGAGGAGAAACTGAGACGCAATCTAACGAATAAGGTTAGAAAGTTGCGAAAAGGAGAGGTGTTAGAGTCAGGTAAGAAGTATAAGACTGTAGGTATATATGATGGAGGGGATATTCAGAAGTATACTGATCCTGAAGGAAATGATTTTTATTATATACCCATTCTTAGGATTGTTGATGGAAAAGAAGTTTGGAATGCTTATGAAGTGCCAACAAGAGATGTTGACTCTGGAGGGAAGACGGTAAAACAAATGCTTTTTCCTAATGATATTCTATCTAATGAAGAGTTCCGTAATTTCTTTATAGGAAAAGAATCTTCTGGCAGAACTATTGCATCTATGGATGGCAAGGCTGATAGAATGCCTACTGGATGGATGAGGTCACAAGCATGGATACCCCTTAAAGGTCAGAGTAAGGTTAAGGGTAAACTTAAAAAGTGGCAAACATCTGCATATAGTGAATATACATTTGACGATCAGATAGAGACAGAGCAAAATCAATTGCCATCTGAATTTTGGGATGCAATATCCGGCATTAGATTGTGGTCAAAAGATGTCTATGCAGAAGCGCAATCAAGAACTTTTAAGACTCAAGAAAGAATGACTAAGCTTGCAACAGAGTCTAGGCTTAGAACTAAAGACGGGAAGCTTACTGATGTTCTTGACGAGATACTACAAATGGATCTCTTTAATAACCTATGGGTAAATAAGAATGGCCAGATTGTTTCAGTGAATAGTTATATGGGACAAAGAGACCTGCACATGCCATGGGCTTTCTCTGAAGTGTCAACCATAAATAATCTTGGTGAAACAAGGAATGAAGTTAGAAAGAAGATAGGTGTAGTTGATGGTTCTATAGCTGCATTAGTTGCTCAACATGGAGATGCGCAAGATATTACAGATGCTAGATCTGCATTAATGGAACTAAAAGCATTAGAGGATAATATTACAGATATGCTAGATGCTCTTGCTGGTAAAGAAGTCAAAGATAGACCTCCTATAAGCCAGGAATCTGCCTTATCTATTGCTATGCATAGAGGAGCAGCATCCCAGCCATTTGAAAATGAGGATACTGGTTATACTGGAAGGCGTAAAGATTTCGGGGTGTTTACTGAGTACTCTGATGACATAATGAAAAAGCTATCTCAGAATGAATTGAAAGCAGATTTAGTACATTCATTAGAAGGTGTATCTCCTGCAGTAAGAAAGTTTATAATTGATCAAACATTATCTACGTTTAATATAGATGGTGCAGAAGCTAAGTTGTTTGGATTTAACTTTGGGGATGCTAATGTAAAGCGTATACTTGAGAAGTATTCAGGGGGGCTCTTAGACGGTAAAGGCTTGATGTCTACATTAGCTCTATATAATGAGCTTGTGAGTGGTAACTTGCTAGGCATGGGCTCAGCCTTAAATAATAACTGGCAAAGATTAAGCATATGGATTGAAGCTAACGAAGAGCTTTACCTAAATGCTGAAAATTTACCTGATGAAATTAGAGAAAAGATTGTTACAGAGTCTGGGGTTGATGATGTGATGCAAAGTATAGGGGAAGCCTTAATGGTAGCCTCTGGTGTTGAGCCTAATATATGGACTGGATTGCATACAAGGAAGGACTTAGCTTTGTTATGGTTAGAGAAACCATTATTCATAGATAAGTTTAAAAGAACAGCTACATTTAAAGCTTGGGTTGAGGGTATGGCGGAAAGAGGTGGGTTTGATACTTCTGATGCTGCAATGTCTATATTCTTAGAGACTCAATGGGAAGTAGCTCATGGTGTTGCAGAAGGTACATTCTCAGATAAAGAAAGAAAGTCTATAAGAGCTAAGCTTAAAAAGAGCAACATGTCAGGTATAGCTAATAAGTTTTTACATTTTGGATTGTCTGGGGGGGTATTCTATGGAGCGTTCAAAAGGAGTGATGCATTAGCAAGAGCTTTTGCTTTTATGCCTGTTGAACGTGAGATGAGGAAGGAAACTGCTGTTATAGGAGCATTGATGGCTGTATCTAATATGAAGACAGAGGATGGTTGGCTTGAATATGAAGAGAAGACAGGCAAATCAAGGTATTCACATCCAGAAGTTTTAGCATTCTCAAGACAGGTTGTTAATGCAACTATGTTTGGCATGTCCCCTCAATTTCAAAACAAAGCATTTAGAGGGAATGTAGGTAAAACTGTATTTAAGTTTAAATCATACCAAGCTCAACAGTTGAGAACCGAGCTAAGAGTATATCAATCATGGAAAGATTCATTAAAGCAAATGCCTTTATCTAAAGCAGCTGCATCAAGGGCCAGAGTATTTAAATTCTGGGATACAGATTCTATGTCTAAACTAGAGCGTAGAGTGTCTAAGCTTATAATGAGTAGAATGCTAATTACATCTCTTCAAGGTTTCGCTAAGATGTCTGTACCTGCTTTGCATGGAATGTATAAGATATGGAAAACAAGTTCAAGTAAGTTCCTAGGTACTAACGCTGGGAGTTTACAGCGGGGTGGTGATTCTATGCTTGCTGGTTTTTGGATAAGTATATTCCAAGTTTTAGCTGGAGTCCTCAATGTTGTCGGAGGAGACGATGAAGAGGATATCTATGACAATGCATTAAGATATTTCTTACCTATATACTTAAATTCAGCTGTAGATACAACAATGGCTGCATTTAGTGGACAAAGTAGCCCTAAAGACCTATGGGATGCCTCTAGAAAGGTAGCAGGTATTTATTCCAGAGGATTAGAAGTAGGTATAGATCTAGTAGGAGATCTTGTCACGGCTGACTGATTCTTTTTCAGCTCTACTTAAATATTCAGCGCTTCTAGATACTTTCTCTAGAAGCTTATTAATCTCTTTAATTGCTTTTCTTATTTCAGCTATATTAGTGTAGCCTGCCATATTATTCCTTTATCAATTCTATAAACTTATCAAATTCTAAGACAGCATATGTCTTAGTTCTGTTTCGTTTAACGATCAATACCGGAGAATGTTCCCCACTATTTGTAGCAGCTTGTTCTAGAGACGCCCAAAAGTCTAGTCTCTCTTTATTTTTACACTCAAATGAATATGGTATGCTATCACGAGCAGCAGGGGAAAGAACAATGTCTTCCCCTGTCATACCCATAGTTTGTGACTTAACATCATCTTCATGAAGTGCAGGGAAAGCAATTCTTAATGCATCTCTCACTGCATTCTGTAATCGCCTTCCCTTGGCTTTAGCACTTCTTACGTTAGACATCTTTCTCCTCTTCATTAGGACTTTTAAACTCAATAAATTGTTCAGCATGTGGTTTTGGTTTCATAAAATGCTGGGCATCTGTCCAAAGCTCTTGCCATACTGCTTTGTCTGGTTCATATGGGCTTGCATTAAGTATCTTTTTAGCAAGTCTTTCTGCTTGCCTTGTCTTTAGATAATAATACTTTTGAGTTGGACCGTGTATATTAAACTGTAACTCTACATCTCTATTCTCTTCCATCTGTTTCCTTTATATTTAATAACCAGGATTGTATATCCATAGCTTCTTTTTCTACTATTAATTTATTAAAACCTTTATGGGCATTTGATCCCACAAGTGCATACGCCACAAGACTCGCTATCTTCATCGTCAATGAGTGACTGATTTTCACGTTGTATTCTCTTGATTGTGCTTCCAATTATAAGATCCCTTTCTTTATTTGTTAAAAGAATATCTCTTATACGCGCA
>Ga0208545_1000276_pt1 | contig 24650 bp, 24 predicted proteins | sample DEB08_DNA_12_FD_185498 | JGI IMG/M metagenome (GOLD analysis project Ga0208545, IMG submission 185498) | Aqueous microbial communities from the Delaware River and Bay under freshwater to marine salinity gradient to study organic matter... | ecosystem: Environmental > Aquatic > Marine > Coastal ... | reverse complement strand
AAATGAATGGCGACGGAGATTATTATTTTACAGAGAATGCTGGAATGGCATTCACAATAACTAATCCAATAACTTTAACAACTATAACAACTGCAATATGTGACCCAAATGGACGATTAGCAAATGTAAATGAAAATAGTGCTGTAATATATAAAGTAACTAAACAAGATAATACTGGCAAATTTGATATTGTAAATCAAATTTTACAACAAGAACAAAAATCAAAAAATAGGAAATAGTCGGAGTGGCAGAAATAATATATATATTGTTGCCACTCCAACCATTTTGTAATTTTTAATTAAATGATAAAATATATTTACCATAATTAACAGTTAATTTATTTTCATATTTTTTTTTATATTCTGCTTTCTTTTCTAATTCCCTTGCTGTTTGTTTAGATATTTTAGGTTGTAAATTAAATAAATTATTAGGGTGATTATTTAAACATTTACAAGCACGGCGAACAGAAGGTATGTCACCATATGGCTCAATATATTTAGCAACTTTATTTAATTCATCTATATCAGAAAATGAAGAGAATTGTATAGAATAATTATTTAATATATATTGTTGTATTCTTTTACATGTTAATATAACATTATTCTTTTCTTTAACAGAAAGTAATTTCTTTGGATTACAGTTGTACAAGTAACTTTTTAAATCAACTAAATTATAAAACATATAGTATTCTAATTCTGGTTCAATTTCATCTATAAATCTAAATTCAGAAACAAGTTCTTTAATTAAATCTTTTTTTCTAAATTTTTCTGGTTCATCAATATTTATTTTAAAAGTTTTAATAATGTTACACAAATCTTTTTTAGAATGAGTTTTATGAATAAACATTTTTAATAATTATATTATAACATTTATTTTATTTTTAATAATATAACACAAATGATGAACCTTTCGGAACTCAAAAGGATTATTAAGAAGTATGATGACTTAATGGGTATTGACCCAAAGGGAAAGAAAGCACCAGAACTGCGAAAAGAAATTGAGGCAGTTGGTTATACTATTGATGATGAGAACAAGTTAGTTGTTCGTAAAGGTAAAATGAAAGATAAAAAGAAAAGACCAGTAAAGGTTGCTGCTGGTGAAGCACCAAAGAAAGTTCCAGTTGATAAAGAAGCAGCAAGGGCAAAAAGAAAAGAAGCCATTATTAAACAGTTTGTTAAAGACCCAGAGTTGCATAAAGAAATAATGGCAGATGAAAGAATTAAATAAATTTTGGAAATACTCCATATTGTGTTGTGCCATCATCATTAACATAATATATATAATTATCTAATGTAAATTTTGTTTTTGGTGGTCTTGATGGGTCATTATATAATCTCTGAATATAAACTCCATGACTTGTATATTTGTTAAAATGTTTTTGTGATTGTAATATAAGATTATATACTTGTTTTTTATTTAAAACTAAATAATCACCGATAGCTTGGATATCTTTAAAATAAAAATAATCACCCATCTTATCAATCATAACCCATTCAATCATTTAACTATAACATTAATTTTTTTATAATAATCAAACTCTTTAATTGTTTTCAACAAAGTAATATGTTGTTTATCTTTTTTAATCATCTTTTTATTTAACCAACTATAATACTGAATATGTTTTACTAAATGGTTATATTTATTTCTGAATTTGGGTTCTAACATTTGATATTTATAATCCATCTTTATTTTTTTAATAACATCTGGTGGTAAGTCAAATGATTTAATCATTAATAGTTTATGATACATTATATATAAAATATATAATAATATAAGTTAAATATAGTTTAAATATGTATATTAAACCGATATTATGTGTATTATATATATAAAACAACCCTTTAAACCTATTTTATACCTATAATAGCACTTAAAGCATAATAAAATTATAATTTTATGTCTCTTTAAGCATTAAAAGGGTCATAATAACAGATTAAAACACTATATATGGGCATTTATTACTTAATATATAGGTAAAATAAGAGATTAAAGCACAATTTCCATAAATCCATCCTTATCTGTGGTTACTTTAATAGTTTCTGGTTCTATATCGTCATCTGAACTTTCACTTTCACTGGAACTATAAATAAAATCTGGGTCGTGTAAATCTAATATGGCAATCTTTAATTCATTACAAAAGTTTTCTATTTCTTTTTTATTGTTGAATTCTAATTTATACATTATTGTTTCAGCTAATAATTCTATCATACCCATTTCTTCTTCACTCATTTATATTATATATATATTTTAATTTTGATGAATTAAACTTACGAAACAACTTGTATCCCATTGGAATTATAAACTAATGTCTGTTCCGAATTTACAAAGATGAATGCCGATACAACATTACCATCATTGTTTGTGAGTGTCATATTTAATCCCCAGTTCTCATTACGGAAATCAGAACCACTGCCACCTAAACTATCATATCGGACACCAAGTCCATAACATATTCCACCAGAAGCAATAGAATGATACGCTGGATTTATAGCACCAGTTTGAATAACTGCTTGGTAATTACGATTGGCATTGGCAAGAACAAGAGATAGATTGCGGTTCATAGAATATGGTACAACAGCATCAATATAATCTCGGAGTAATCCAGCATCACAAACAGATGTATTAGGACTATCACGAATTACATTGTTCTGTGGGAATAATGCTGGGAACTGTGTGCCACCTTTTAAAAACTGAACTTGTTTAATATCATTAGTTACACCAGTTGCAAGAGTTGGCATCAGAGTTGCTAAACCATTTTCAGCAACATTATTAAGTTTGGTGCTATCAATAAAATTTACAAATGCCGAACGGACTTTTCCAAGTCCAAGATTAAAATTAATCTGGGCATTAGTAGAATTGACTGTATCATAATATGAACTGATACTTTGATAAGTTAATTGACCAGAACCTTGTGCCTTTAATTTAGATAAGGTTGCTTCATCTGGCATCATGATTTCACAAATCAAATGGGGATTTTCTATTTCATAATAAGGATTAAGGTCGGCAGCAACTACACCAGTTTGGGAATAAAATACTTGGGCATCATTTTCAAGTTGAATAGATATTTCTAATCCACCCACGCCCCACTGGGATGATAGAGGTAGTTCCGAATTTCCAGATAATAGTCCAGTTGGTAATGGTAGGCAGAAATCAGTTCCAGCAGATTTAGATTGGGTGATTAAACCATTTTTAGTTTGCTGTTGATTTGGAGTGGTTAATGCAGTTTGATTGAGATGAGATTGAGTATCATTAAGTGAAGTAGATAAAGGCAAATAACTTGCCATAAATCTATTAAAATGTCTGGATTGTTCAATCGTGGTCTGGTGTCTTAAACTGCGAGTGGTTACAGTATTAAAGGTAGAATAAACACCAGTTCTGGCATCCATATTAGCAGTGGTTGTAGAAATATCACCATTGGCATCATCTTTATATGCTCTGATGTTACCACAAATTCTGATAGAAGAAGGGATAACATATGCCTCCATTTCTGGTATCTGATACACCATTTCCGTTATTCCCTTGCGGAAGCTCATCTTATTGGACGACGGTTTGTTGGAACAAGCAATCTCCATGTATCTCATAGTTGCCATCTTTTATAATATTAAATATATAAAAAATCTAAAACAAAAATAAAATTTAAAAAATAATCAAAAATATCAAAATAGTTGGAGTGGCAACAATATATATATTATTTCTGCCACTCCAACCATTTTCCAAATTTAGTTGAGAACAGTAAGTCCATCACCTTTTATTTCCAGAGTTTTAATGTGAGATACATAATGTTTCCAGAGGGTTGGAACATCAGAACCAGTAGCAGCACCATCATATTGTAATAGTAATCTGGTATCAACACCACGACCATCATAAACAGTATTGCTATCCATAGCAAGAACTCTACCAATACAGAAGTTCTTTTTAAAATCCTTAAAAGATAGTGGAAGAATATTAGCACCAAGAAGTGCTTTCTCTAATTCTAAAATGGCATCGCCGTCAATACCTCCATCAGCAGTAGCCGAATTTAATGTATTAACAGCACGACTGGGAACGAGTAATCCATTAAGTTGATAATTATATGATTTAAGACGATTACCACACCCAGTTAGTCCAGTGCTGTCAGAATACCACGCTGAAACAGTGTCACCATAATACTGATAAGTTCCTTCTGAATTTATACTTTTCTGGGCATCATAAATATTCGCATCAGTTGGTACAGAAATTACTGACCGACATTTAGCATGTTCTAAATTTAAATTTATGGTTGCTTGGCGGTCAGCTGCCAGAATAGAATTCTTATGACACTGAACACTTGGAATATCAAATGCTATAACTCCACCAGATTTCATTTTTGCCATCATTCCGCTTTCATATTCACTTCCAACATCAACACGATGAACAATCATTTTCATATCAGAAATTGTATATTTTGGATTGTAAGCACCAGTTTGTGCCAAACTATCAGAATAAAGCCAAACTTCTGCTGTTGCTGGGTCTATATCAGAACCAGCAGCTGGTTTAGTTGCTGTAACAGTTAATACAACTTCATTGGCAGTGGTTGTAATATTGCTAATTACTGGGGCAACTCCACCTTCCCAAGCAACAGCAGCACCGTTAGTAGCATCATAAGCACCTAAAATCTCACCAACAACAAAACCACAATGCTGGGCATCTATTTGCATATTAACACTTTTCTCCAAGAAAACTAATGTTTGATTGGCACCAGCATTCGTCCAAGCAGTAGTAGTAGTTCCAGCACCATTAAATAATGGATTGTTGAATAAGTCTCGGTATTGATTTACAGTATCAAGGGTTCTCATCACTTTTCTGGCTGGGGCACAAGTTAGTTCCACATATAAACCATCAGTAAGAACATTGGGAAATGCTTTACTATTATTGGCAAAACAACCCATATGTAACGGCATCTCAATATGTGCTTTCTGCATCTTGGCAGCAATTGTTTGGACATCACCAGCACCACCAGCACCAACTAATCTATCAGCACCATGAAATCTCTGTTCAAAATAAGGATTGGTCATTACATCACATTGATTGGATTTTAAACAACCAGTTGTAGAACGGCATTCTGGTGTCCATACAGAACAACCTTCGGTTACTGCTCTTTTATTTCTAATACTGTCATTGCTTTCATAAGAATATTTTACAGCAACATATGTATCTATATCATCAAGTTCCTCAATTAATTGGGCACGATTACCAGCATAAATACGACATTTAGAAAATAAACTCTGACCGCCAATAGTTCCATCAAGCATAAGTGCTGTTGCTCCAAAATTACCAGCAGTATCTGGGGCAAGTTCTACATCAAAAGATAATCTACTATCTTTACCAGAGAAAAACTTAATATTCGGAGGAATGTAAATCCCTATAACATTATTTTCAGTAAAATTTACACCATTTTCAGCAGATATTTCTACTTCGGTTTGTTCAAGATTTATTTTATCACCAGCACGAAAGAAAGTTGTCATTTTATAATTAGTATTATATAATAAATAATAAAAAATAATTTTAAAAAAATGAAATTTACAAAATGGTTGGAGTGGCAACAATATATATATTATTTATGCCACTCCAACTATTTTCTGAATTTTGATTTTAATTATATAACCAACCTTTCGGTTTTGGTTTTTCTGGTTTGATATATGATAATTCTTCAATGATAAGTTTGTTTTGTTCTCTTATTTCCTCAATCATTAAAATGATTTGCTGTAAAAGAATATTATTGGTAGGTTTTTTATCTTTAAAATCATTATCCATATATCTTAAATTTAGAAATTATTTTCATATAACAAATAAAATATAAAATAATAAATAAGTATGACAAAAATGCAAGATTTTACATTGGAAGAAATGATGATATTTACTGTTTCAGTATTGGCTGGTTTTTCAGCTTGTATGACTATAATTTTAAAGACACTATTCCGTTCAAAATGTAAAACAATAAATTTATGTTGTATAAAATGTGAAAGAGATGTACAAGCAATTATAGAAGAAGAAAAATTAGAATTAGGAAAATTACCAACACCTCGTCGGAGAAGTTTAGCAGAAGAAAATAAAGAAGTAAAAAAAGAAATTAATTTAGAAATAAAAGAACCAGAACCAGAAGTTAATTAAAATCAACTGTAACACCTTTAATAATTCCCATATCAGTTAGTAATTTAACTTTATCTGGGAATTTTTCTCTAAATTTAGAAAGGTTATTATTTTTTTTATAATAATTATATGAACTTCTTGCTTTAACAAATTCAGCATTATCTTTATATTTATTTTTTCTATCATCTGAATGTAAATCATAATATGCTTTTGCTCGTTCTTTATTTTTAATCATGTAATCTTCATTTAGTTTATTTTTATTATGATAGTTGTTATATTCTCTTTCTTTTTTTAATTTATATTGTTGAATAATATGGTTGATTTTTTCTTCGTCCATTATATATTATAGTAATATATAATAATTTATATTTAAATAATAAATAATAAATTTGATTTTTATTTTATCTATAAAATTAAACTTTTAAGAAATAGTTGGATTGGCATAAATAATATATATATCATTGCCACTCCGACTATTTTATAAGATAGAAATATAAATTTGATTTTATTAATCTTGATTTATTAAATTAATTATTTCCCTATTTAAAGATTATTTATTATATATTATTAATAATATAGAATGAATTGTAAAAATAATAATACTGATAATCAAAATAATATGGATGTTAATTATAAGATGACCACTGAACATAAACTAAAATGTTTTAAGTTAAGAACAACGGCACCTATCTATGCCCCTAAAATGAAACCTCAACATTATAGTAAATTACCATCTTATGAATGGAGTAAATCTATATTTGTTGATGAGAATGATAAAGAAGTTGCTTTTGATTATAAAAAATGTATAGTTGATAAAATTTACTGTAAGAAATCAGTTGATTATCATCCATATCAATCTCAATGGAAAAAATACACTAATAAAGGCTTACAAAATATTAATTGTGGTGTGCCTTGTGGCAAACTAAATAATATTACAGTTGTTGATTTAGATTTCTATAAAGACGGTGAAGAAGATGGAAATATTAATTTATTTAATCAAGCATTCGGTTCTGATTATAATGTATTTAATACTTATACTGTCAGAACTGGAAGTGGTGGCTGGCATTTATATTTTAAATTTAATCCATTGATTAAACAAACTGCTGATAAAGATACTAATGTTGATATTAGAAGCACTGGTGGATATGTTGTTTCTGCTGGAACTCATTTCACAACTGATACTGGGGAACAAAGAGCATACACTGTTCAGAATGATGTTCCTATTGCAGAAATGCCAAAAGACCTTGAACAATGGTTATTAGATAATCTTTATAAAGGAACAACACAATCTAAAAAAACCAAAAGAAATCCACTTATTAAAGTTGTCAATCCAATTACAAAAGTATTAGAAGAAATAGAGTTTGACAAAGTCAATCTTGGTGTTTATAAATATAATTTATCTGATGATGAAATAGATGAATATTTCTGTCAAGGATTACCAGATTGTTATTTCACTGATTATGATAAATGGTTGATATTTACAACTGCCATGAAAACATTAGAACAATTTGATTTATGGGATGAATGTTGTAAAAGAAGAGGTGGTGAAAGTTATAATTTTGAGAAAAATTGTGCTGCTTGGGATGGTATTACAAAACATAATCAACTCCATTGTTTAGACCATCTTGCTATTAATTCAGAAACTGATGGGGCTGATGCTGTATTAAGTTACACCAAATTTAAACCAACTGAATGCCATAAAGAAAAAGCAACTATTAATATTGATAGACAAAAACTTGGATATAAATTTGTTGATGAATTTGCTGGTGATAATAAATGTATTGTTGCAAGGTCAGATACTGGAACTGGTAAAACAACATCTATGAAACATTATCTAAAAAATAATGATAAACCATTTATCAGTATTGTATCAAGAATTTCACTTGGAAAAGAACAAAATAAAGTATTTCAAGCAGAAGGTATTGATTGTAAATATTGGGAAGAAATCCAAGAAGATTTAAATAAAGAAAATGAGTGTCGTGATTATTTTAATTATAAAAAATGGGATAGTGTAGAAGGTAAAAATATTGTTATTACAATTGATAGTTTATCTAAATTATCTGCTTTTGAGAACTTTGAGGGTTACACAATTTATCTTGATGAATTTAATAGCTTGATAGAATATCTTATTACATGTGGTAATATGGGAAACAAAAGAGTTATTATTTATAAATTATTAAGAAAAGTATTAACACAATGTGAATTAATTGTTTGTTCAGATGCTGACATTTCAGATAATAGTTTATTATTATTAAAAAATTGGAATATCAATTATCTGTACATTAATAATTTATACAAACATAATAATGGCATCAGAGCAACTGAAATCAATAAGTTTGAGGATTTCATGGAAAAAATGAATTCAGAACCTAAATGGTTGTGTTGTGCTGATAGCAAAACAATGGCAGATATTGTTGCCAGATTAGATGGTGAATGTGCTTGCTATACATCTGACCATACTGGTGAGATTAATTTAGATGCTCACGATAAAGTAATCTTTTCACCAAAGATTATTTATGGTTTAGATAGTGTTATGACCAGACCAGTATTCTGTTATTATAAAGGTATGACAATCACACCAGCAGCAATGGTTCAACAATTGGCAAGAAATAGAAATATTACAGAATTATTCTTTCATTTTGAGGAATTTGCTAAAATGGTTTCTTCATATAAATATGAAACTATTGAGGATTGTAAAAATGATATTATTTCCAGAGATAAATATGGTGCTGATATGTTTAAATCAGTTGATAAGCAATTGGCAGATGAATATATTAATTTACTTGCTGGATTTGAGTATAATTATGATTGTTATGATACTAATAAATTCGGACATTTTATGAATATTATTAAATCAAGAGGTTTTATTGTTGATATGAAACCACAGAAATCTGAATTTTCTCAATACCTTATGCAATTAGGTATGGAACAAAGAGCATTAAAAGTTCATGAAATCAAAAAATTATCAAGTGATTTTAGACAATATCACATTGAACAATATTCAGATGACATTAATGAATTTAAAAAAGAAGTTGATAAATTCACATTCTTAACTGAATTGCCTTTCGCACCAGAATATTGTTATGATGAATTAGAAGGAGCACAACAGTCAATAGAAAGTTATAAATGTGACCATTATCAAAAAGAATGCCCACCAACCAATCATTTTCCAGAATGGATGATAAGAAAGAATGAGATTATCCAATTACCTTATAGTAAATTAGGTGATAAAGAAAATGTTGCTTTATTTACTGACCCAAATGAATTACCAAAACATCTTTCTGTATGTGATATGTTCTTTCAGCATAATGGCAATGTCACTTGTGATTTAGCTAATAAGGATGATTTTAATGTTCAGAAATCAACAGCTGATAAATCACAAGTTATGTTGTGTAATAAATTTAAAAATATGATTGGATTAAAAGAAGGATTTTTAGAAACACCATTGATTGATGGTTATATTGATGAAAGTGTTGTAACACCATTAGATAAGAAAACATATCAGTTATTTCAGAAAGAATACAAAACTGTATTTAGATACAGAGGTAAAAACTTTGTTGATTTAACTGATAAACATGAATGTGTTATATTCTATGCTAAAATGTGTAGTTCTATTTGTGGTGGTGTTTTGACTAAAAAGATTATTCCAGAAGATAAAGAAAATAATAAACCAGCCAGTTGTAAATATAAATATGATATTGAGGTTTTACAAAAACATATGGATTTATATGGAAGAAGAAAAAATAACTTTAATACAGAAGAATATGATAAGTATTATGAAGAACATAAACCTATTCCTAAAAGTAAGAAACCAATTGCTCAAAAACTAAAAGATATTAACAAAATTCGTAAATCAAAAATTACAAAATAGTTGGAGTGGCAACAATATATATACTATTTATGCCACTCCAACCATTTCCTAAATTTTGATTTTTACATTCCTTGATTTTTATAACTGGCATCTAATTTCTTTTTTAATTCAGAATTCTTTTTGGCAGCATATTCTTTTGACCTAACAACTCGTGGTCCTTTTTTTTGTATCTCAAATATTTGCTTCTGTGAATACTTGGGGTCTTTTTCACCATTTGTTTTTACATCAAATTGTAATTCTACTTGTTCTGGCATTTCAGAAATACTAACCTTTTTTAATGATTTCACCATTTTATTTTATAATTTATAATATATTTTTTTTATATAATATTAATTATAAAAAATGTCATTAGTTATTTGTTCAAATATTCGTGAAGAAACTTTAACAAATCGTCTTGCCAATTATGAAGCAGCATTCAGTTTTCATAATGCTTTAAAACAAACTTTACAGATAGAACCAAATTCAGAAGTGGCTGTTCAATCTGTTAAGATAAATAAATCAGCAAATATCATTCTTAAAAAATCTGATACTTGGTATGAATTCTTTGGTAAAGATTTACATTTAACTCAAACAACTTCTAATGCTGGAATTTATAGAACTATATTCTGTACGCCAGATTTAAAAGGTTTATCATCAAAAGTTGTTACTATGGAGGAATTTGCTGAAATCATGGCAAGGTCTTGTAATATTGGAATGCCACATCCAGATGTTTATGGTTTATTAAAATTTGAGATAGATAGAGATGCAACAACCAATTCTTATAAAGGTTTTAAAGTTGTTACAACTTATCAAAATGACAATGGGACAAATTTAGAAAAAGATACATCACATTTTAATAATGTTTCTTATTGGGCAAATTCACATGATTATGTAGCATCTAATTTAACAGTAACTGCTGCCACAGATGGAATTACTTTTAATAAAAATGCTGGTATTGTCCAATCACAAGAAGGTTGCCAACATATGATAAATGGTTTTCCTTTATCTCGTCAAGGTGGAGTATTAAAATATAATGTAAAAGGTATGAGAAATGTTACTGGTGGTGGTAGTGGTTACGGTTCAAGACCATTCCAAGTTGGTTTATGCCGTGCGATGTTATTAGATAATAGTGCTGGAAATACAGACGCTGATAGAGGTTGGATTGGTCCATATGACCCAGCACGAAATACAAATTTAGGTAATGTTTCAACGGATTTTGGTGCTAATTATTATGATGTAGTTGTTTCTAATGAACAAGTTGCTGCTGCTGGTAATTATAAACTTAAAGTTCATCAAGCAACAAGAAATGTTGATGGCACAATATCATTAACAGAGGTTTTATATTATGGATATGCTGGTGCTACACACGCAAATATTTTAGATTTGTCACAGTCCCCAGGACTTGATTTGGTTAGTATTAATTTCACATTAAATAATGAAATTCTAAATATTAGTTATAGTGATGATAAAGGAGCAATTGTTGATATTTGTAATTTCACAAAAGATTTGGCTGCTGGTGCTAAAAAAGAAAATTTAATTTGTCCGATGGGTCAAACGAGATGGAATTTATATCCTAAAATATGTATCGTTGGGACTGCTGCTGCTCCAACAACCACCAGTTTATACATACAAGAATACACTGCTCATATAAACACATACAATGATTGGTCAATAAGAAACCCAGATAATAATTATTATGCCAGAATGGAAAGTCGTTCTGAATTTGGTGAATTGTTAGAACTGGACACAAGAGATATGTATAATATGGCAATAAATCCAACTGCTGTTCCAGCATATACACCAGAAGGAATTACATCTGCCACTGGAATAAATACATTTACAAATAGAGCAATCCAGTTAATATTTGCTCCATCATTGACTTTATATTCTAATACAGAAAATGCCAACATGGCAGCACAGTTAGGTTTTGAACAATCACCAGTATTAGCACCAAGTATCAATGGAACTGTAAATGGTACAGACCCAAAAGAATTTACTTACACATCTGATAGTGCTTCTGAATTATTTAATACAGCATCTTTATTTGTTAGATTAGATAATTTCACACAAACATCATATAATGCTGGTGTTGGTCGTCCATCTAAAATACTTTATCATTTACCTCGCTTTGATACAAGTAATCGTGATTTAGGAACTGGATTATATTTTGAACCAACTGAAAGAACTTATGTTGCATTAAATAATTCAGATACTTTATATATGAATACTATTGATATTTCTATATCTAATGATAATGAACAACTTGCCACAGATTTGGTTGGAAAAACTATTGTTGTTTTACATTTCCGTAAATCTCCAAATTTGGTTAATATTGATAAAAATAAATGAATAAATCTAATTTAGATTTAATGTTTTCTTATTATAACTAATTTTTTAAAAATTATACAAAAATATAAAAATATTTGTATAGATAAATGGATTGTTTGCCAGATATATCAATAGAAGAAGTGGAAGAAGTTTTAAAAGAACCAGCAGATAATAACATTAAAGAAGTTATTGATGATGAAGATGATAATGAAGATATAATGGTTGAACTTGAAAAACCTAAACTATCACAAGCACAAATATTTCAGACACCTATAATTAAGAAGGTTATTGAACCTAAAAAGAAAAGAGTTTTAACAGAGGAACATAAAGCAAAACTGGCAGTGGCAAGAGAAAAAGCATTAGCAACCAGACGAGCAAATGCTGCTATTAAAAAAGAAACAAAAGATTTAGAAAAGAAAGTTAAAACAAATAAGTTAAATAAGTTACGAAAAGAAGCTGATGAACCTATTGATGATGTTGAACAAGAAGTGCCACAACCAATAAAACCAATAAACCCAATACAATCAGTACAATCAAATATATCACAAAAAGATTTAGAAGCAGTAGCACTGAATGCTATTATTGGACATGAGAAAATAAGGAAAGCAAGGAAGAAGAAAAAGAAAGAAGAAGAAGAAATTATTTATCAACAAAATTTATTAAAACAACAATTAAGTAATGTTATGAATAATAAACCAATTAAACCACAATATTCACAAAATGGTGTTTGGGATGATTTCTTCTAATTCTAAAATTTAGGAAATGGTTGGAGTGGCAACAATATATATACTATTTCTGCCACTCCAACCATTTTCATATTTTTGATTTTGTTTTTTTATATTTGTAATAATAAATGATAAAACCAATTATTATTACAGCAAGTATTATTTCTGGTGAAGTTGTTATTTATTATTTAGGTTATTATTCTGAAAAAATAATATATCATTTATATAAATGAATGTATTAGAATTATTTAGTGGCACTGGTTCAGTTGGCAAATGCTGTAAAGAACTTGGATGGGATGTGGTTAGTGTTGATATGGAAAAGAAATTTAATCCAACTCATTTATGTAACATAATGGATTTTGATTATAAACAATATCCGAAAAATCATTTTGCTATTGTTTGGGGTTCTCCACCTTGCACTAATTATTCACAATTAAAGAAATGTTGGTATGGTAGAAAATTAAAAGATGGAACAATTTATTCAAAGGAATTACATAATAAAGATATGGATGAAGCTGATAAAATAATGTTAAAAACTTTTGAGATTATTAATTATTTTGATTGTGAATATTGGTTTGTTGAAAATCCATTATCAACATTAAAAGATAGAGAAATAATGAAAGATAAATTTTATCATACTATTGATTATTGTATGTATTCAGATTGGGGATATAAAAAAAGAACTTTAATCTGGACAAATAAAATAGATTGGGAAGCAAAGCAATGTGATGGTTCTTGTGGAAATATGATGGAAATAAATGGACAAAAATTACATCGTGAGAGAATGGGAACATCCAAAACAGTTCAAGATGGTGATAAAATAATAAGATGTAATACAAAAGCATTACGAGAAAAATATAAAGATTTTCCGAATTTACAACAATATGGATTACATGGAACAACACTTGAACAACGATATAGAGTTCCACCAGATTTAATTTATAGTTTATTTCTTGATTAAAAAATATATGTTATATATATAAATAATGAATGGTCCGAAAGTTAAAAAAGTTATTGATTTAGAAGATAAATCTAAATATGGTGATGTTCATCCACACTTGCCACAACCTCCTTTTTTATGTTTATTTTGTGGTTCAGTCCGCTCTGGAAAAACAAATGCCCTTGTAGGACTATTAAGAGACGAGGAAATGTATGGGGACGATTATTGGGACATAGTTAAAATTTATAGCAATAGTATTTATAACGACCCAAAGGGAAAATATCTTATGGATGTATTTGATGTTGAAGATGGATATAAAGATAGTTACATTGACAAATTTATTGAAAGTCAAAAGAAACAAAAACGAGAAGAGATGAGTACAGCACTTTTGGTATTTGATGATATAATCAATAAAGATTTTCGGAAAAACAACTCTATTTCATTTTTAGCTTCTCGCTTCCGCCACATAGAGACCAGTATTATAATTGCTGTTCAAAGTTTCAGAGCAATTAGTCCAATTATCCGTTCCAATGCTCAAAATATTTTAATATTCCGCCAGCAATCTGCTGGTAAGAAAGGAGAATTAGCGAAAATAATAGAAGAATATTCTGACCTCGCTGGGTCACCAGAACAGTTTTTAGATTATTATAATTATTGTATTAATTCTGAACCTTATTCATTTTTATATATTGATGCTCAACAGAACCCAGCAAATTTTTATAATCGGTTTGAGACACTAATTGGTCAAGGTGATAAATCATTAATACCAAAACAAAAAGTAGATGATGTTCCATTTGATGAAAAAAATGATAATAATGATACATAAAATAAAATAATATATAATATATAAAATGGACTTTTACGGATTTAGCAATGGAGTTGAACAAGCGAATGCTCTGAATTTTGGTTCAGCATTAGCAAATAATTCTTACAATTCTATTAATACTGGTTTATTAGGTTCTTATGATACTAAAAAAGTTAAAAAAGACCAAGTTGGAATAGATACAGATATTACAAATGTAAATACAGCAAATAATCAAACACTAACTGATGAAATTACACAAGGTGGTGGGACTGCTGTTGGGATTGGTGGTGTGGCAGCAGTTGGTAAAGGATTAAGAGATGCTGGCAATCAGTTAGGAAAAGCAAAAAGAATTGCTGAACAACATTTAAAATTAGCAACTGCAAGTGGTGATAGTTCAGAAATATCAAAAGCACAAAGTTTAGTAGATGTAACAGATAAAGGTGATTTAAAAGGTTTTGTCAGATTAACTGGTAAATTTGCTAATCAAAGGTCAGTATCAAAAGCATTGGGTTCTAATATTGATAGAGCAGTTAGTTTAGCAACAGATATTAATTCTGGTTCATCTTATGGACCAGCAGCAGCATCTGTTTCAACATCAGCTGGTAGAACAGCAAATTCACAAATAGTAGCAAGGGCATCTGAAATAGAAAATGAAAATACACCAGCACCAGCAGAAGAACCAGTGGAAGCACCAACAGAATTAGATAATGATGGATTACCCATGACAGCATCTAAATTAAGATTGAGAGCAGCACGATTAGCAAAGAGAGCACAATTTGTTCAAGAAGGTGAAGGTGTTGCTCAACCAGCTGTATTAGGAACTGCTGGACGACCAAGCACATTAAGACAAGTAAATGTAGCAGAACGAGTTGAGAACCCAGATGGAGTAATAGATGAAAGAGATTTAGGACGAGGTGGTGAATTTTCTGATGAAGTTTTTAATGACCCTTCTGAACAAGTAGTTTCTAATACTGTATCAGCAGATGTAGATATTGCCAGAGATACATCAGATTTAGTTCCATTATCAACAACCAGAGTTGGCACAACTGGTGTAATATCTAATCTTGGTTTAGGAACTGGTGGTGACATGCTTACTGGAACTGAAACAATTGGACAACGAGGAATAGCAGCAACATTAAGAAAAGGTATTGCATCAGCATTTAATTTAAATAAAGGTGTTTTAGATTTATCTAATGTTCAAGGAGGTTTAGAAGATGTTGATGAAAATGGAGCAACACTTGGACGATTGGGTGCTGGTTGGGCAAATGGTATTGCTGAAAGAGGATTAGGTGGAAGAGATTTTAGTGGAGCACCAGCACCAAGAGTAGCAGAAGCACCAGCACCAGTAGAAGCACCAGTAGCAGAAGCACCAGCACCAAGAGTAGCAGAAGCAGTAGAAAGTTCTGTACCTAAATCATCTGGCACTTCAACAGCAGCAAATTTAATTGGTTCATCTGAACACGCCGATGCTATTGCTGGTGGTGGTGTTGATGAAGTAGGAATTAAAGCAGTTTCATCTCTTGGTGGGTTTTCTGGTGCTGTTGGTGGAGCAGCATTAAAAACTGTATCAACTATTGGGAAAGCAGCAAAAGTTTTAGGACCAATAGCAAATGCTGGATTTCTTATTGACCAATCATATGAAGAAGGCAAATCTTTTTTTGGAAAAACTCATAGTTTAGAAGGTGTTGGTGGATGGGAGAAAACTGGAAATTTATTAAAAGAGGGTGGAGATATAGCAGCAACAATTGGTTCTGGATTGGCACTTGCTGGACCAGTTACATTTGGAGTTTCAGATATAGCAGCACTCGGTGTAGAACTTGGTGGTGGAGCAATGGCATTGGCTGGTGATTTGATGGATGATTATGGAAAATATGAACAAGATAAAAAAGCCCAATCAACAACAACAACTCAATTAGCAACCGATAAAGCAAAACAAGCATCTGATGCCCAAGCAAGCAATGTTGCTGTTCAGAGTGCCAGTGCTGCTGGAAACCGTAATTTATCTGGCAGAGGTTCTATTGCCCAAGTTTCACAATCTGCTGTAAGAAATTATTAAAAATATCAAAATGGTTGGAGTGGCATAAATAATATATATATTGTTGCCACTCCAACTATTTTATAAATTTTAAAATAAGTTTAATATTTAAAATAAAAATCTTATATTATATAAACAATGGACATAAAAGAAGTTATATCAAAAGCAAGACCCAATGCCAAAGAAAGCACTGTTAAAATGTATCAAAGCAATTTAAATAAATTACAGAAATTATTTGATACAGATAACTGGAAATTTTTAGATGATATAGAAGCTGTTAAAGATAAATTATCAAATTTACATTATACATCTCAAAGGAATTATTTTAATAGTATTATTATTTTATTGATGGCATTAAATGATGATAATAAATATGATAAACTAATTGAGAAATATAATGAAATTAGAGATGATGGAAATAAGAAATATCAAGATGATAATGCAACTGGTGTAATATCTGATAAACAAAAAGCAAATTTTGTTGAGTTATCTGAAATACAAAAAATGATTTCTGAAATGGAAAATGAAATCAAAGATAAAAAGTTAAAGTCAAAAGAAAATTTAGCACCAAAAGATAAGATGCTTGTACAAGTATTTATATTATTTAATATTTATTCAAGGTTACCCATGAGAAATGATGTATCTGGGATGACTATAACAACCAAGAGATTATATAATAAATTAAGTGAAGAAGATAAAAAAGAAAATAACTATTTAGTTGTTGAAAAAAATAAAATGTTTTTTGTATTAAATCAATTTAAAACTTCTGCCAAATATAAAGAATTAGATATTGATATCCCAAAAGATTTAGAGAAATTATTAAGGTTTTATATTAAAGTAAATGGATTAAAAAATGGTGATGTATTATTTACATCAACCACTGGGACACCATTATCCAGAAATGCTTTATCACAATTATTTATTAAAACATCTAAAAAATATTTAGATAAATCAATTAGCACCACGATGCTTCGCAAGATTGTATTATCGGACAAATTTGCTGATGTTAAAAAAGAACAAAAAGAAATGTCCAAAATAACTGGACATAGTGTTGAAACAATGAATAAAGTTTATGTAAAAGAAAAACAAGAAGTATAATATATGATTATATTAGATATATTAAATTATTTGTCTCTTATGATATATTTATCAATAATAATTTATTGTATAATAAATCTAAAAAATGAGAAATAGTCGGAGTGGCAGAAATAGTATATATATTGTTGCCACTCCAACCATTTTGTAAATTTTGATTTCACCATAAATAATTATAGCTCCAATAATTTTTAGTGTCTTTTAATTTATATGTTAATTGACCTTGTTTATTTTTAATACCAGATGCTCTTGCTCTGTATGATTTTCTCTGTTCTTTTGTTGCTGTTCCAGACCTCCAATCATCATAATCTTTATGACCAAAACCAATTTTCTTAAAACCTTTTTTATTGTCACTGCGAACATAAACAAAAAACTTAAATTTGGAATTAGTTTTATTTTTGAATGGAACATATAAAATTTCTTTTCCGTTTTTATCTAATGGCATTATTATATATATTATTTTTTTTTTATTAAATGTGATTTATCAATTTTATATGCTTTTGATGATTTATCAATAGCAGCATATACTCTTGCTATTCCCCATTGTGTTGCTGATTTAACTTGTGGTCTTACTGAACTTGGATTACTTTTATAAGCACCCTCACCTTTTGACTGTATGGTTTTTAATCCAGATAATTTATATCCAGATAATTTAGATATTTCAGATAATGAATTAGATTTATTTTTTGGTTGTTTATGTTTAATATTAAATTTTTGCTTATATGTGACCACCATATTATAATATTAAAGAAGATAATTTTTTGATATATTTATTTTCTATATATGCAACATCAACAAATTCATCTTTACCTCTTCTTGATGTTCCGCCTTTTCCATCAGTCCATTGGTCATTATTTAATTCCCAGTAATACATGTCATCATCACATTCCCAAATATAAAATACTCTTTTATTTCTTTTAACATATTCATCACCTTTATTTATTTTACTTATATTAACCATTAGAGTTGGATATTGTCCAAAATTAATTCTTCGTCTTTTATATTCAACACCATATTTCTTATTCTTAAAATCAATTGGAGCAAATTTATTCTTAATATTATTATTAATTAATGTATTAAATTTTAACTCTAATATTGGTTGAACTCTTGCTTCATTAGAAAATCCAAATTGTAAATCTTGTTTTTTTATAATATTCATTTATACATTAACATATATTTTATTTTGTATTATTAAACGATTTTTTGATAATCTAAATTTTTAAAATAATTTATTATATAGATTATAAAACAAAATGGCAGATAATCGTCCATCCCTTCTTAATATTAAATCTATGCCAGTATCAACGGCACTCCAATTCACCACTGATGTTCTTGACCCAGTTATTACTGGTGGTGGAGCAGATGGCAGAGGTTTTTCCAGATTTGAGCTTCAACCAAAAGGTTTTCTTCATCCAAATTCCCAGTTAGTTATTAAAGTAAAGAAATCTGGAACTGCTGGTATTGCTGCCAGTTCTTTTCCATTTGTAAATAATGGTCTATATTCTCTAATCCGTCGTGCTGTTCTTAAAACGGCGGATGGTACAACCATTTGTGAAACGGATGACCTAAATGAACTTTTAGCATGTAAATCACAATTTGTATCTAACTCTGCTAATAAAGAAAGAGAGCAATATAAAACTGGACGGCAGATGTCTTATGAACAAGTTTTCACAACTGGCAGTGGTCAAAATGCTGGTGGATATGGTTTATCTAATCATCGTGATTATGATATTCGTGCTGGTGGTGGTATTACAACTGGTTTTGTTCGTCAAGGTCTTTCTGTTGAAGAACATTTACTTAATGATAAAGAAAGTTCATTTTCACTATCACTTCATGATTTATTTCCTTATCTTAAATCTGGCAATCAGCTTCCTCTATTTATGATGCCTCGTGTCCAGATTGAGATTTATTGGGCAGACCTTGTATCTAATGCTCGTATGTGTTCCCAAACTGATGCTGATGCTGCCAATCCCAATAGTGTTTTCCCAGTTATTTCCCAGCAAATATATGCTGATTATTTATTTTATGGTTCTGATTTTATGGAAGATTACCGCCAGAAAAATAATGATTTAAGTTTCAGTTACATTGATTATCGTTTATCTAAAAATACTGTTACGGCAACAACTGCTGGCACCGCCCTTGTTAGAAATGTTGGTGGTAACGGAATGCAAGTTCTTAAAACCTTTGCCCAGTTTGGTCCGCCAGATACTATTGGACTTTCTAAAAATCTGCTTGGTAAATACACTGCTCTTGGTCCCACGCCAGATGGTGCTGATGGTGGCAGAACTAAACTGACCAGTAATCTATTTTACAATAATGAATTTCTTTATCCCCAGTCGGTTGTAAATTCGGCAACTCATTATCATCATCTAACAAGCACGGAAGGAGCACCAGCATATGTATCTCGTGAAGCATATTGTGGTGAAGGTTTAACCATTGTAGCATTAGCAGCACATAACTTTATGGCAAAAGAACAGCGTAGCAATTTACAATGTAAGAATTTCTGGCAAGGTTTTAAAATTATTGATGGACAACGACTTGATAGCAGAGGTATTGATTTACATACTCAATTTATTGCTGATGATGGTTCTGGCACTGCCACTGATACTGAACAGCGTGTCTGGTTAGAAATCCTCCGATTTGCCAGATTACAAAATGGTCAATTAAGCACCTTCTATTCGTAAATTTATAAAATGGTTGGAGTGGCAGAAATAATATATATATAATTGCCACTCCAACTATTTTGTGATTTTTGATTTTCTCTTTTTATTTGTGTTTTAATTTCCAAATTTAAATATATATTAATATATTAAATATGGACTTTGCTGATATACAATTGATTGAATGTAATAGGTCTCAATCTATTCAAGGAAGAAATAATAATGATACACAACCAGCAGTTTTTACATGTAAATTAGGTCAAGGTGTTAAATTAGGTGCTGGTGATACAGTAGAAATATTAAATGCTTTTGTTTCAGAAGATGGTTGTGGTGGTGAGAATATAGAATTTATTGGTGATTTTATTTATACAGATAATGGATATGATGAACAAGGTAATCCAGCAGAAATTGTTGAACAAGAATTAGAATTTACTAATATTAATATTGTTACAGATACAGCAAATGTAAAAGATTTCCAACATAGAGCATCAGCAGTAGTTGATAATGGTGCCGGTCTAAAAATAAATACAAAAGTAAAAAAGCAAGTAAAAGATAATGAAACTTTTGTTGAGCAAAGATATTATAAAACTAATAATGGTGAAGGTTGTTTATTTCAACCAAGAAATTATACAATGTCATTTTTAGGTGATAATTTATTTGCTATTGATGATGCGACCGGTGTTGGTGCTGACAATCCAAGAAACCAATTTCCAATGATTACTTTTTTTGAGAAAAAAGATGATGAACAACAAGGTGTTTCTTTTTTTAGAATTCCAGAAACATATAAATTTAAAGTTGCTGAATGTGATAGTTTCTTATATACATCCGGTGGTCCTAATACTTTTTGGAATGCTCCACCACCAGATGAAAGTTTTACAACAACTGAACAATGGTACAGACCAAGAACAAATAACAAAAGATTTACTATGTTTATGAGAGACCAAAATTATAAATTAAGAAGTGCTGCTCCACAAGTAACTGACCCAACTGACGATACAAAAACAATGAACTGGTTAGATTATCAAACATATTTATTTGATTTTATTGCTTCAACAGATTATGTAGAATATATACAATTAAAAAAGTTAAGTGTTGATGCTGGTTTTACAACTGCATCTAATATTGCTGCTCAAATCACTGAACAATTACAACAAAATGTAGATTATACAACATCAGAAGGTGAATTAATATTACAACCAGAAGTTTTAAAATGGGACCATGAATTTAATGGTGCTGGTGAGCAATCTTATGAAATATTTGCTGCCACAACAACTGAAACATATTTTCCTATTGAAAGTGGTGGGATGGGTAGAAATGATTATGAAACATTTAAATTAGTAGAAGATGCTCATACTAAATTAGATGCTGATACACAAGCAGATGATTTATCAGTAGCAGAAAAACAAGCTATAATAAATTATATTGGAACAACACAGTATTTATTTGTAAAAAGACCAGAGATGTTTATTGCTGGAAGAAAATTACATGAATATGACGGAACAATAACAACAAATACAAATGTTACATCAAATGTAAAATCATATATAGCAAATCAAATAACAAAAACAAATCCAAATGTTCCACTTGTAACTTCATTTCAGTTTAATGAACCAAATTTAAAAATGTTGAGTGATTTGTTCAAGGCACAAAGTCCTTATTCTAATGAACTTGGAATGTTTAAAGATAGATTTTTACATATGAATTGTATGACAACAACAAAATCTGGAACAACAGTTCTGGGTGATGATGGTTATGAAGGAGATGCCAGTGCGAATAAAGAGTTTTTTACATCAGCACCAATAAGATTTAAATATCAAATAGAAAAAGAAAATATTTATAATGACGGAATGCAAGGAACAAATGATTTATGCTATGGATTTGCCACCAGAAATGTTGGCACAACATTAGAAACTGGTGATGTTATTGATACAATTGTTGTACATCCAGAATTGGCAACATCTATTGTTGGAGGTGGCTGGAATATTCCAGAATTATTTGATGGTTTTGCTTTACTTGGTGGTCATACAATTCCATCAAATGATGTTATAGTGGGATGGGATAAACACGCAACCAGTTTCGGACAAGTTATGATGACAAGTATGAATGGAATGGCATATGGACCACCAACATCTTTGGTTAATAAAAATAATCCTCAATTCTCAACATATGTAAATACTGGTTCAGATTTTGCCATTCAGAATAAAACACCTTCAACTGATGGTGAAAGTAGGTGGGATGTAAATCATCAACGAATAACTGAATATCTAAATTTTAGATATATTGGTGCTAATAATCCATCATTAAATTTTAATATAGAAACTGGTTCATTTGGTTTCCAATCATTACATACAGCAGAAAATGTTAATCAACCTTGGGATGCTGGTAGAAGCACCACAGTATTTACACCAGCAACAGCAACTGTTCCAGCAACAACAGTTGTAACAAATACACCAATTTCAGCACAAGCATCAACAGAATGTTATAAAATAAATAAACGATTAAGATATAGTGATTATACACCAGATATGAAACCATATTTTGTTGATTATCCACAGAAATTAGTTTATACTTCTGGTGATAATCCAGAATATTTACCAGCTAATATGTCATTATTAGAAAAGGGTGGTAAATTTGCCACAAGATTAGATGATGCTGTGACATCTGTTGCTGTATCTAATCAAAATATTGAAGAAGGTGCTTTATTTGATGCTCATTGTGGTGTATTCTTAAACATAGGTAAAACTTGTCCGAAAAGATATTGGAAACAATCATTCTGGGGAATACTTGGATTTACATGGGAGCAGTTCCATCCAGAAACCAGTTCATTATTAAACAATGAACAGATTAGAGTTGGTGAAGATACAATGTTTTCTATGAAATATGCCACAACAAATTGTCAAGTAGTTGTATCAGATTTAAAAGATTATCCAATACAAGTATGGGGTGGGATTAATTATTCAACACAGATTGCTGCTCCGATGTGTGTCCAAATTCAGAAGATAGATGTAACAGCAGCATATGGTTTAAAATATAAACCTTATATTATTCAGAATACACAATCAATAACAACAAGAGCACAGAGAATTCCAAAACTAATGACCAGACCTTATTATACAATTAGGTCAGATATTTTAGATGCTAATAAATATGTTGGTGGTAATTCTGGTGGAATTAAATTAAGTTGTTTAGGTGTTGTAGATAAAATGAATGGCGACGGAGATTATTATTTTACAGAGAATGCTGGAATGGCATTCACAATAACTAATCCAATAACTTTAACAACTATAACAACTGCAATATGTGACCCAAATGGACGATTAGCAAATGTTAATGAAAATAGTGCTGTAATATATAAAGTAACTAAACAAGATAATACTGGCAAATTTGATATTGTAAATCAAATTTTACAACAAGAACAAAAATCAAAAAAAAAATAGATATATAATATAAATGGAAGAAATTGTAAAATTATATCACGATAAATTTCCTAATTATTCTAAATTGGTTGTTAATAGAAATGTTATTGAGGGAATTTGGGTTATGGGAAATAACTATACAACTAAAACAACTTTGTACGGAGCATATCCCTATGGATATTTAGAAAGAATATATAGTATGTTTCCATTGATACCAGATAAATCATTACATCTATTTGCTGGCTCATTACCAGATAGTGATGATTATGATAAGGTGGATTATAATGTAGGAATTGAAGCAGAACAAATGTCTGATATATTACCTCATAATTTCTATGAAAGGATATATGCTGACCCTCCTTATTCAGTAGAAGATTGTGACCATTATGGATGTTGTATGGTAAAAAGAAATTTAGTTTTTAAAGAATGTTTTAAGATAATGAAAGAAGATGGAATATTAATTTGGTTAGACCAAGTATTACCAAATTATAAAAAAGTTGAGTGGGATATTATAGGAAGAATAGGAATGGTAAAATCAACCAATCACAGATTTAGAGTTGTAACAATATTTCGCAAAAAATCAGAAATGGTTGGAGTGGCATAAATAATATATATATAATTGCCAATCCAACTATTTTGTAATTTTTGTATTAATCAAATAATACAAGATATTTTCCAAATGTTACAG
>Ga0208545_1000268_pt1 | contig 25062 bp, 27 predicted proteins | sample DEB08_DNA_12_FD_185498 | JGI IMG/M metagenome (GOLD analysis project Ga0208545, IMG submission 185498) | Aqueous microbial communities from the Delaware River and Bay under freshwater to marine salinity gradient to study organic matter... | ecosystem: Environmental > Aquatic > Marine > Coastal ... | reverse complement strand
CGAGACCAACAACATTGGAATCGTGCGGATTACTTCCACTTCTAACCTTGATTGAGGGAGTAATTAACCATGGCATCCATTTTTGAGGCAACAGCGGGCAAACTCATTGGCCCGACAACTGGCGGCACTGTTACCCAGGCCACCAGCAAAGCGACAGGTGTGACTCTGAACGCAGCTTCAGGTCAAATCACCCTTGACGACGCAGCCCTAGCGGCTGCCGCTGAAGTGACCTTTGCGGTTACTAACAGCGAAATTGCAGCTACTGACGTTGTTGTGGTTAACCACAGCTCCGCCGGGACTGCTGGCGCTTATCTCGTTCAGGCCAACACAATTGCTGCTGGCTCGTTCGCGATTACCGTCGCAAACCTGTCCGGAGGTTCATTGGGAGAGGCCATTGTCCTTTCCTTTGTAGCTCTGAAGGGCGCAAGCTCCTGATGGGTTTATTCGCTTTCAGGCGAATGAAGGAACGCGAGGCTGCTGCGCAAGCGGTGGCCTCCGCCCCTGAAAAGCCCAAATCCAAGACTTCTAACGTGAAGCCCGATGGCAGTAACAATCAACGCAACAGCGGGCGACGCAAGCGCGAACAGCTACATAACGCTGGCTGAGGCTGACGCCTTTGTCGAAGCGATGGTGCTCAGCACTGACGCTGCTAAGTGGGACACAGGCAACGCAGATTCTCGCAACCGTGCTTTGACGGCGGCAGCACAGCGGCTTGACCGCGAAAGATTTTTAGGCGCACGCGCCACCGACACACAGGCATTGCAATGGCCGCGTACTGGCGTGCGAAAGCCCGATACTTACGTCAATACTTACGCGACCGGGTTTCCATTCCGCATATCCGACGATTACTTCACCGACACCGAAATTCCTGATCAAATCAAGCGTGCTCAAATTGAGCTTGCTGTTTACTTGCACAGCAATGTTGATGGCATCAGCTTAAGCGGGTTGAATGATTTCAAAAACGTCAAGATTGGCAGCATCGATGTAACGCCTGATAAGAGCGGCGCTGTTGGCGCTGATCATGTACCGCCGATGTTTGAAAGGTTCTTGACAGGGCTTAGAATTAGCGGACCGGGCAACATCGCTATTAAACGGAGCTGATCATGGGCATGGGTTATTCGCCGTCAAAGGCAATCATCATCACTGATACAGCTGCACACACTGGCAGGTTTTACAAGGTGGAAGCCTTGAAGGACTCAGTTATTGCTGCGATGACTTCTGAAGGCATTACTGAGAACGGATCAGGCGCCCCGTCTGCAATCGACATCAATACCGGAGCTTGTATTGAAGGCGTACTTTTTACTTCAATTACTTTGACCTCTGGTCATGTCGTTGTTTATAGCGTCTGATGGGACTTGCTCAATCCCTTGAAAAAGTGGCCGGTACCGTCATCGCAACGTTCGGTGGTGATGTGACAGTTCGTTACGTTTCCGCTGGCAGTTATAACGCCACGACGGGCGCAATTACTGAGACAGTCAGCGACACCAACGTCAAAGGTGTCTTGGAAGATGTAAACGTCCGCGAGGTGAATGAGCTTGTTCAACAGGGCGATAAACGTTTAACGGTTGCAGCCAAAGAGCTGCCATCAGCCCCTGAGACCAAAGACCGCGTCGTGATCAGCACGGTTGTGCATCAGATCATTCGTGTTGAAACGACAGAGCAAGACAACACGGCGCTCACTTACGAACTAATTCTGAGGGCATAACGATGGCACGTCGGATCAGAATTGATCAGATTGCTGATCTGATGGAAGAGGAAGTTCAAGAAGTGGTCAAGTTGACAGCATTGAGCTGGTCTGGTCAGGTTAAAGAGCAAACCCCTTTTGACACTGGTCGTTTGCGCAATGCTTGGCAGACAAAGATCGGGAAGCTTGAAGCAGAGATCACAAACAACATGGAATACGCCGAGCCTGTTTTGTATGGAAACAGTTTGCCATCATCTTGGGGCGGTCAGTACCGCACACGGCAAGGCACGGTCCCTGGCTTTCCTGATCTAATCGGGAAAGAAATTGCTACTAAAGAAGTCCCGCAATTTATCCGTGCTTTCAGGAGGCGTAACTAATGGCCGCTGCTGATCTCAATGCAATTAGGGCCACCATTGAAGGCAGGCTTGCAACAGAGCTAGCTGGCGATCCTGCTATTCCTGTTGTGTTTCACAACATGGCATTTGAGCCAACACCTAATTCTTCATTCGTTCAATGCCTTGTCAGCTTTGGCGCAAACGAATATTTAAGCCAAGGGCTGACAACTAATTCTCAAAACAGAATTATCGGGATTGTCACCATCAATATCTTTTCAGCCAAAGGTGTTGGCCCTGGAGCCAATTTTGTCATCGGCAAAAGGATTCGGGACCTTTACAATAGGGTCATCGTGTCGGGGGTTTTCTTCGACGCTGCAACAGGTCCAGAGGCACTGCTTTCAGCAGCACCCGAGGGCTACTTCCAAACCCAGGTCCGTGTGACCTTTGAATCCATCGAGGAACTCTGACCATGGCCACAATCCGAGGCGAACAAGGAGCAGTCCAGTTTGACGCTGCAGGCTCATCCAACGCAACAATCGTCGGCACTCGTAGTTGGAGCTTAACCACTACGAAAGAAACGCTTGACACTTCAAAACAGGGCGATACTTTTCGCAGCTTTGTTGGCAGCATGATTTCTGGATCTGGCACTGTTGAGCTGGTTTACGACCCGGATGCAACAGGCCAAGCAGCTTTCCTCGAAGATGTGGTTACGACTGCTGACACAGCCGACGCAACTTTTGAGTTGTTTACAACCGGTACAAGTTCTGGCACTGATTCCGTCAGTTTTGCTGGCATTATTACGGACATGGAGATTACTTCAACTGCCGGTGAACTTGTTGTTGTGTCCTGCAGTTTTGTCACCAGCGGCGCGATCACTATGAACTTGGAGTGATTTAGGTCTATAATTTAAGCGCAAGCTTTTATTTAATGGCTCAAAATCGCACCGTCGATCTGCTGGTTGGGGCGTTTGATCTCAACCAGCGCCGCAAGTTTGAACTAAAAAACGCTGAAGGCAAGAAAGTTGTTGATCTGTTTTTTAAGCCGATCACACGCGCTGACCGCAAGAAAGCACAAAGCCTTTCTGGCACTGAAGAAGCATTAGACATCAGCACGCAGATGCTGTGCCAGATGGCAGAGCTTGAAGATGGCTCAAAGGCTTTTGTTTCTGCCGACGCTCCAAAGCTGCAACGGCAGTTGCCTGAGTCTGTATTGAACGAGCTTGAGCTGTTCTTGTTTGGCCTTGGTGAAGAGGCTGACCTTGAAGAAGCAAAAAACGACTAAAGCAGGACAACTGGCTCAATTTTGAGTTCTTCTTGTGCTGCGAATTGGGAATGACGCTTAGCAGGCTTCGTACGGAACTAACCGATGCGGAGCTTGTGCATTTTGCTGCGTACTACGAGTTGAAGGGTGAACGGGAACAGCAGGCAATGGATCGCGCAAAAACAAGACGGCGGTAGGATAGGGCTAGTGCTGGATCAGTCGTGGCAAGAGCGAACGTAGAACTGATCGTCGAAGCCGCTAAGGCTATTAATCCGCTGCGAAAGGTTGAGCAACACAGTAAAAAAGTTGATCAAGCGTTAAAGAAAAATCAAAAAAGTGCGCGGGACGTTGAGGCCGCATTCCAACGAATGGGTCGAAATGGCATAAGAAGTTTTCGGGATCTTGAAAGCAATGCTGCCCGGCTTGGTAGAAGCATGGGCGGGTTGCGTGGTGGGATCGTCAAGGCTGCTGTTGCTTTTGCTGGATTTAAAAGTGTTCAAACTGGTATAGCAAGGCTTGAATCAGAACGCAGGATTCAACTGCTAGGAAAACGTTTTGGCGAAGTAGCTGGCCTTCAAAATGCTGCAGCGCAGGCAGCAAAGAAATTTAAACTTAGTCAAACAGAAGCAAATCAATCACTTGCAAATGCTTTTGCACGTTTGCGACCGCTTGGTGTTTCCTTAGAAGATATAACTTCGACTTTTGGTGGTTTCAGAACCGCAGCAGTCCTTGGTGGGGCAACAGCCGCAGAAGCCTCTGCCGCCTTTACGCAGTTGTCGCAAGCTTTAGGCTCTGGCGCATTGCGTGGCGATGAGTTCCGCAGCATTGCAGAACAAGCTCCATTAGTCCTTCAAGCTATTTCTGATGAGACAGGGATTGCCGCAGGCAAGCTAAAAGAATATGCAGCCCAAGGGTTGCTAACAAGTGACATTGTTATTAAGGCACTTAAGCGCATTGAGTCTGATGGTGCTGAAAGTCTTGCTCAGGCATTAAATGGTCCTGCTGCAAAAATTAAAGAGTTCCAAAATGCAGTTGAAGATGCTCAGGTTGCGGCTACTGAAAGTGCAATACCTGCGATTACTGATGCAATATCCGAACTAGGCACCGTTATTAGACAGCTTGAGCCTGCTATTCGATTTATCAGTGGGTTGCTTGCTGGTGTCGCAAAAACTGTTGGCAACATTGTTGAGGGCGTTTCCTCTGGCGGCAAAACTACTGCTGCACGGCTTGCGGCAGAACAAGCAGCAACTTTGCAGACGAACAATAAATTTGGCAAACCAGGCCCGTTTGGAAGGTCTACTGAGGCTCAACAGTTTCGTGAGGAAGTTCTTGAGCGTGAGCTGTCAAGGCGTCTAGCCATTGCCCGCGGGGCTGTGCCTGGACAACTCCCGGCCAGTGCCGCTGATATTGCTTCAAGCGCTACGGGGACTTCGCCTATTACTTTGCCAACCAAAGATTCTGGTGGCGGCGCTGCAGCAAAAGAGCGTGTTGATATGTCGCAAGAGTTATTTGATTTAAACAAGCGTTTGCTTGGTCAGTCAGATGCTTTAACTGAAGCAGAACGAATTGTTCTTAATTTTCAAATTGAAAAGCAAAAAATTTCAGAAGCTAACTTATTGCCGCGTGAAGAAGAAATAGCACTATTAGAAGCGGCGGCTGGTTTTGAACAAGATATTTTAGATCGGCGCGAAAAACAGCAAAAGGTTACGGACGAAGCAAATAAAAAAGCAGCGAAAGAAGCTAAGCGCCAAGAAGAAGAAGCGCAACGTCGGCTTGAAGCTGACCCTGGCTTCCAGATGCAACAGCAGCTTGAAAAGCTTTTAGAGACACAAAACCAAGTTGCATTTGCTGCTACATCAATGGGCAGTGCTTTTGCGAATGCTTTTGGGGATGTTGTTACTGGTGCCAAAACTGGGCAAGAAGCATTAGCAGACATGTTGAAATCTATTGCTTCTGACTTCTTAGCAATGGCGAAAAAGATTATTGCTCAGCAGTTAGCAATGATTTTGTACGGCACGATCATGAAGGCACTGGGTGTTTCAATGCCTGGTGGTGGTGGCAGCTCTACTGATCCTTTTGGCACAGGGCTTACTAGTGTCAATCAAATTGGCGGCGGAATGGTTAGCCCCTTCGCAGAAGGCGGTTTTGTCAACAAGCCAACCAACGCATTGATTGGTGAGGGTGGTGAGCCTGAGTACGTCATCCCTGAATCCAAAATGCGTGAAAGCATGTCGCGTTATTCACGCGGCTCACGCGGAAACAGCGTTATTCCTACCAGTAGCGGTGGAGCGGAAGACAGCGGTGGCGGAACAGCAGTCGCCGCACCAATCGACGTTCGCTACACCGTGGAACGTATCAACAGCGTTGACTATGTAACCGCTGATCAGTTCCAATCTGGCATGAGGCAAGCCGCCAGCCAAGGTGCTAAACAGGGTGAACAGCAAACGTTAAAGAGGTTACAAATGAGCGGTGGTACGCGTAAGAGGTTGGGCCTATGACAAGCTTTGCATTTGGTCATGCCTTGCAAATTGTGATTGAAGGCGGTGCTGATTTCCGCTTTCAGAACTTTTTTATTGGGAAAAACATGACTCACACTGGCGCTGACAATGTAAATACGAATTTTCAGTTTGTGCCATTTGGTTTTTCTGGCGTCACTGTTAACCGCACAGGCGATGGGATGGACGCATCCCTTGTTTTCCCAAACAATGCTTTGACGAGGGAGTGGGGTAGGGACGCAGTTATCAAAAGCTACCAAATGATGGTTCAGGTGTTAATTATTGAAAACTCCACTTCTGTTGAAGATCAGACAGTGACCAGTCCTGGCGCTACTGTTGTTCACACTTACACAGGTGTCGTCAGTGGTGGACAGTGGGACAACGTTTCGCTCAACATAGAGCTTAGTTCTGTCTTGGATGCTGTTGGTACGGACGTGCCAAATCGATCTTTGACTCAAACACTTGTAGGCAACCTGCCAATTAGTAATGGTGTCCGATTGCAGTGATCTAATTGGGATGCCGTATCGGCTAGGCGCTGACGGCAGCGATGGTTATATCGACTGTATCCACCTTTGCTACAAGGCTTTGGGTTATATCGGCATTGAACCGCCGCCGTTTAAGCAGTCCTGGTACGAGGCAAGCAAATGGGAAGTATCGCGTGATTTGTTGAAGTGGGGTTTTCGGGTCAAGAAGCCTGAGTATGATGGGGACATTCTGCTGTTACCGCAGCAATCCTGGGCATTCGCAGTCACATGGCAGACGGGAATTTTGTACGTAAATCGAATGTCAAAGAAGGTGCAATGGTCTTCGGTCCAACTGTTTACGACGTACCACTGCTTCCGTACGAAAGAGAATTAATCAAGACAATTGGAATCACAAAAGAAGAGTATCAACTATTTGCGGCTGAAGTAAGGCGGCGTGGTCGATTAAGACCTGCAGAATATGAACACATTCCTCATGTAGTTAACGGCGATCCAATAACCGCCGCAATTGTAAGTATTGCGGTCAGTCTTGTATTAACTGGCGTTTCATACCTGCTGACGCCAAAGCCAAAAGCACCTGAAGCTTCAAAACGATCACAGCTAGACCTTGGCAGCATCAATGCTGCAAGCCGTTTCGTCCCAAGCCGTGGATTTGACAGCTTAAATGAGCTTGCAGATTACGGTTCTCCCATACCGATCATTTTTGGTCGTTATGTCAAGGCTAAAAAAGTTGGCGGGATGTTGGTTACGCCAAAGCTGGTTTGGTCCCGGATGTTTAGCCATGGAACGCAGCAATCAGCCAAGCTGATGTTTGTTGTTGGCGAACACGGTTTTGCCGATGGTGTCAGCCCTGATGGGATTATTGAGCCTGAGCTTGAAGGTATTTTTCTCGGCAACAACGCCTTAGATATTTTGTTTAACGACTTTTTTGCGTTTTATTGGAAGCGAAACTCACCGATGCGGACGGATGGGCTAACTGATTCAGCGTCAGGCTTTAACCGTTTGGAGCGGAGAAATCTTTTTTATGGATCGGCTGGCGATCCAAGTAAAGGAGATCCGTTTGAGTATGCGCTTGATGATGATGTATTTGAATGCCCAAGCGATACGGGAGCCAAATCTAAAAGTTTTTGTCATGCGTTTTCGCCTACTAATAACACTCAGTTTGGGGTGTACGGGGCTATTCCCAATGGCACTGGTTACAGGGTAAATTTTGAGCTTGTGCCAATCATTAAGGGAACTGAGGACAAGCAAAAGCACGCATTAACGTTGCGCCAAATGAAGATTACTGGCGACAAGGATTCAAACTTTGACATAGGCGACGAAGATCTGTTAAAAAAAGTACGGCGGTTTTATATGGATGGCGAAGGTCGTCAGTACAGCCCCCGCATGGGTTTAAGCGCACTTATAAGAACAAACGGAACAGTGCTTGACGTGCCAGGTACTAACTTAACGGAAAGAGATCGAGTTGATGTTGGCGACATTGTTGAATTTGAAATCAAGAAAGGAGAAATTCCGGAAGACAAGTATCAGCGCAGCAAGAATAGAGGCGGTGAAAATGTCGATGACATTAACGCTACGGTCGAGGCAGAGCAGATTGCAGCCGATGCAGCAATGCAGGTTGGAGAGCAATTTGCTGTAGGCAACGTATTGTTCGTGGTTATAGGGCGCAGGCATCAACGGTTTGACCCTACGATTAATATGACTCAAAAAATTAGCTTAAGGTGTATTGATACTGAAGAGTCGCAAGACGCAAGAATTGGTTTCGTAAACGACCATGAAGTTATAGATCCTGAAAAAGACTTTATTGCTGATGGGAGTGGGGTTAAGCCTATATTTTATCCCGTAACAAGAATTGCTACCGCTATCGTCAGAAACAACAAGCCCGCTGTTGTAACTGAGATAGGCATCCGAAGTAGAGTTTTTCAACGGTTAAATGGTATTTGCTCTTTTAACAACCTGCCCACTCCAGACCAGTTAGACGAATTTCAAAAGAACGAAGTATCAGTGCGCTCTGGAACGTACACAGGCTCAATTGTCAGGTCTTCTGTGTTTCAAGTTTACGTTCGTGAAGCTGGCGTAGATAGCAGTGGGAATGCTTTTAGGTTTAGACGTATAAATTTATTTTTTGTTGTCAGGGGCAGCACGCCTGTCGATCAATACAATTTTATTAGGTTCAAGCATCCACAAGGAGAGCCTAAAGAGCTTGAATTTAAGTTTGTGTCAGTTGCGGCATCTGAGGTGGCGCAGCTCTCTGACGATCAGGGAATGATTCTTCTCTCTGCGTCAATATCTGATGTAGAAAAACCCCTTATTTTTGAAGATAAGGATGTTCCAGGTCTTGGAAAATTTGAAATAGAAATGGCTGGCTCCCGGATTAGAAAGAAAGATATTGAAAAGAACAAAGAATTTTTACGCAACCCAAGAACCAGAATAGTTGGTCAACAGACCACGGTGCCTTCAGCGGTACAACCAAATTCTGCAAGACCTGCGGATCAGGGTGGTGTATTTCGCCGGGCCATCTCAATGGTCGTAGACCGGAACGCAGGCAATCTGGAGCCTCCCGGCAGGATGGGTTCTTTTACCTTTGCAATTTTTGGCAATCCTGATAATTATCCAGGCGGTGAAGGAACACAAAGAACTTTAAACACTCGCGAAGATTTGCCCGGCAATAGATGGATAAGGGTGCAATGGACGGTCAACAAGCGACGATTGGAAGCTGACCACTATGCAAGAGTGAACCAAGGCCAAACTTATGTTTGGAATATACTTAGTGCTCAAGTAATTGGTAGCTCTCCAGGGTTTAATAAGAACGATCTTATTCTTATTAGGCGCGGAGAGGGTTCGACAGAAGGCACAGAGCAGCCAGGATACTCTAATTCGCCTTATCCAAGCAGCAATAATTTCAGAAACAACCATCCCTCTGGCCAAGAAATTCGGTGGTCCGGGTTTTATTACAGGATTACGGACATTAATACCACAAGCGTGCCTGAAGGGCGCATGGGTGGCTACTTCTACGACATTTTTGGTGATGCAGAAAATCTTGCACTTGGTACAAAAAACAGCGCAATTAAAAGCATTCAAGAAGGAAATAAAAGAATAAAAATCAGACTTAATGTTGAGGTGATGAGTTTGCCTCCGGGCCACTTTACTGGCCTGACAAAGAAGTGGAATTTTTCTGGCCCTGTCGAAGTTATTGATGACGGTTACACGACAAGCGATTGGAATAAGGAAGAAACTTTTACGCACACCGAGACCATTTCTCCTGCCAATAACGCTTTCTACTGGACTTATAACCAAGTAGGTTTTCAATACAGGGTCGCTGATCTTGTGACTGTTCCTGGCACGTCTGAGTTAACAGGAGATACCGAATTTGAAAATCATAGTCAGTATGCAGATCTAAGTTTCTATAGAGGTTTGGTGCAAAAATCAAACGAATCAGAGCCTGAGCACAGTATTGTTTACGTCAACGAAGTTTTGCCTAATAGCAAAGTTCCAGAATATAACGGTTTAACAATTGCCGGGTTATCGCTCAAGGCTAGCCGTAACTTTACAAGCTTGGATCAGCTGCGTTGCTGGATCGGGCAGGGGATACCTGTTAAACGTTTGCACCCTGATACGACTGCTTCTGTAAATAACCCTTATGACGAACCAGGCGATTTGTATTACCAAGCTTCGTTTGGCCCAAGCCACTTATACTCCGACCTTGTCTTTTACCTGCTGACCGACAGGCAAGGCGGAGCGGGCAATCTTATGGGCATGACCCCAGATAATGCGTTCTTGCTAAACGTAGATGATTTTAGAGAGGCCGCTAGGTTCATTCACCAGCAAGAATTATTTTTTAATGGAGCGATTACAGAACGCACAAATCTTCGTCAATACATCATAGACACTGCGCCTTATTTCTTGTGCAACTTTGTGATGATGGATGGGAAATTTTCTCTGCTGCCAGCTCTCCCGTATAACAAAGCAAGCGGTCACATCAACACCGGGCCAGTACCAATTGATCAGCTGTTCACGTCAGGCAACATCTTGGAAGACAGCTACAAGCTCGAATATTTAAGAAGCGAAGAGCGCAGAAACTTTACAGCCACGGTTCGGTATCGGTTTGAGTCGCGTAATAAACTCCCAGAAGAAAGAGTTATGAAAGTAAAAATAAAAGGTAGCCCATCAGCAAACCTGCCGGAAGAGAATTTTGATTTGACACGGTTCTGCACGTCTAGGGGTCACGCTGTTAAGGTCGCGCAATACTTCTTAGGTCTTCGTAAGTTTGTCACTCATACAATTAGTTTTTCAACGACGATAGAAGGTTTAAATTTAAGAGCGGGTTCATACATTAAGGTCATTACTGAGTCTTCTCCGTATAGAAGCTCAAAAAATGGTACGGTCAGTTCATCCGGGGCGGTGACAAGTGTCGAAAGCCTCCCTGATGGAATGTATAACGTCACCTTCTTCCAAGTAGGTTCAGAAGACGTAGAAGATGGACAGATGGAAATTAGCGGTGGGAGGGTGGCTGACACCAGATTCCACGATTCTGTGTTCACTGTCCAAGACGGCAACAAGAGCGAAAACGTTTATGTTGTTGAGCAGTTAACGTTTTCTCAGGAGGGCACAGTGGATATTGTGGCTTCCGAGCATAATTGCACTAGTGATGGAGCTAGTGAGCTTGCCAAATTCGTTGAAGACCCCAACTCTGTAGAAGTGGAGGATGTCTAATGGCTTTCCCTGATTTAATCCCTACCGCTCGCACGTTTGACGCTGGCGACTTTCCCGTCAAGGTCTTTAAGAGTCAAAACGGCGTTGAGCATAGGATTTTGTACGGCAGCAACCGCACCAACATGAAGCTGTCCCTGACTTACGCAAACATTCCGGACTACAGCGCTGAGCTGTTTCTAGACCACTACGAAGAAGAACAGGGGACGTTTGGCACGTTTGACTTTATGCCTAGTGGTTACGCGAAAGGCTGGGAGGGCAATACAAGTGAGATTGACGCAAAGACTTTTGGGAATAAGTACAGGTACGAAGGCCCCCCGCAGGTCGTCCAGGTGCGTTCAGGGATTAGCACTGTTACAGTTAATCTGATTGGCGTGCTCTGATGCCCTTTTTTACTGGCACAAAGGGAAGTCTGTTGCTTGAAGGCAACACCATTGCCTCAGTTCAGAATTGGACTGTCAGCACGACTGTTTCCGTGCTGAACACAAGGACTCTTAGCGAGAGCGATGATTTTTTCGAGCCTGATAGCCGCAACACCAGTGGCAGCTGTCGTGTTCTTTATTACAGAGATGAATCAAATTTAAACAACGCTAGTACGTTTATTAACAAAGTAATTAAAGCGAGAGACGGAAGCCCTGGGAAAGGGGCAAGCCTATTGCAAGGCGATCAAAATACACCAAACGAAGTTCGATCTAGTCTTCGACTAAAGGTTGATGATGGGTCGGCAGACGGTCTTTACATTGAGTTGCGGGTAATAATTACGAATGTGACGCTAACGATGTCAGTAGGTGAAATTTTTGCGGCTGACATTGCGTTCCAAGGGTGTGGCGCTCCAACATTCGTGAATATCTGATGACTGTATATCTTGGAACGTTTGGCGAGATTGAATTAGAACGTGTTTTCAATGGCGGCGAGTTGCGGTCAACGATTGATGTTCCTGACGTAAACGCAGCTCAAAAACGGTTTAGCTTTGATTTTGAGCACGGTCAACTTGTTTCAGGCGATCAAGTCGAAATTACAAGTACGGATGGTAGCGGTCTTGATTTTATCAACGGTTACACGGACTCGGCTGTAAAAAAGTTTATTCATGTTGACGAGCTAGACGGGATCAGGCTTTACGACAGTTTTGCCAATGCGGTCAGTGGCGGCAAATCAAATGCGATTGCGCTTGCCACTCCAGGCAACTCAATACCTATCAAGGTCATTGTTGAATCTGCTGCGCCGCGTATTTTGGCCCAAGTTAATAGCTTTGAAATCAATACTGAGCGTGAAACGGTTGACACAACGGTGCTATCTGATGAGTTTCGTTCCAGAGTTAATACTTTAATTTCCGGCTCTGGTCGTATTAGTGCTTTTTGGGAATATACCGGCAATAGCACCCAAGAGGTGCCGATGTACTTGTACGAGCTAGCGCATCGCACAAAAGTTGGCAGTAACTTTATCGGGCGTTTTTATATTAAAAAGAACGGCTACAACCCGAGTGGGGTTGCAGAGCGCAATGACGATGAGATTTGGTGGCGCGTTGTAGGAATTATTACGTCAGCCGCCATACAGTTTTCACCTGACAGCACTGTTCAAATTACGGCTGATTTCATAACAACAGGTCCGCTGCTCTTAAGAATGTCAACTGATACGCCAGATGCTCTCTTGCAAGAGGACTCTGGTGACATACGCTTGGATCAAGACAGTGGCGCTAAACTGCTGTTACAGCAGGACATTTAACCCGGAGCTAGCCACCCATGGCTGACCTAAAAATTAGTGAGCTAAATGCGTTAGCTGGCTCTGCTTTAGCTACTGCTGACTTGGTTGCTGTTGTTGACAACAGTGCAAGCGAGACAAAAAAGCTGACGATTGGCGATCTGGTCGCAAACGGTGTCACCTTAATCAGTGACGACACAATCCCAGGCGCAAAGATTCTGTTTGCTGCAGGTGGCATCGCCACAGCAGACATTGCTGATGCTGCAATTACAACGGCCAAGGTCGCTGATGATGGAATCACAGCAGCCAAGCTTGCAAACGAATCAACGGTTGACCTAGTCACAACGCTGCCTGCCTCTGGAGCGTTTATAGGTCAGCTTGCTTTAGACACTGACGACAATAATTTGTACGCATGGTCAGGGTCAGCATGGTTAAGCCTTAAGGCGGCTGGCTCTGTCAACACTGTTACTGGGAGCACGGTTGGTCTAGTTGACATTGTTGCCACTACAACGGGTTCAAGCGTTCAGATTGCAGCAACGATTGATGACACGGCTTCAGCCAACCAGTTCATGGCTGGCCCAACCGGTGCTGGTGGAACGGTTGCTTATCGAACGATTGATGGCAGTGATATTCCTGTTGCAACGACAAGCGCCAAAGGCGGTGTGATTGTCAATGGTGAAGGGCTCCGCATGGACTCCAACACGATTGAAGTTGATAACGATGTAACGGCCAGCTCAACGCACCATGTCGTCACTTACAACGTCAAAGGTCTAGTAACTGGCGGCCGTGCCTTAACGGGTAGTGATTTGCCTGCAGCCACTAGCAGCGCAAAGGGTGCTGTTATCCCTGGAACGGGCTTAGCTGTTGACGGTAGCGGCAATCTGAACCACAGCAACACCACATCAACTGGCACCTTCACGAAGGTAACGGTTGACGGCCAAGGTCATGTCTCAAGTGGTGCGACTCTTGCCGCTACTGATATACCTGATCTTGCGGCGTCAAAAATCACAAGCGGCACAATCCCATCAGATCGAATTGCAAGCGATGCGATTACGGGGGAAAAGCTAGCTGACTCGTCAATCACCAAATTTGGTGGTGCGGGTGCAACTAACAATGTTGTTACTTTCCCGGCAGCAGATTTTAAAGGTCAGTTCTTTTTTGACGAGCTTAACGAAGACCTTTATATCCACACTGGGTCATCATTCTTGCCGATTACGGTTATTAGCGGGAACCTTATTCTTGCTGGAACGTATGACGCCAGCACAAACTTGCTGGACAGCGTAACGAGTGAGGGCAGTGCTGCTGGCTTTACGAGCGGGCAAGCCTTGCCAGCACCTGCTTCGACCAACCAAAATTATTACGTGGTTGTCAGTGCCAGCGGTACTGGCTCAGGTTCAGCGCCTTCAGTCTCGCTAGCGCCCCCAGACATGCTTCTGTCTACTGGGGCAGGTGCAGATTTTATTCTGATCGATGTATCAAATGCAATCGCTGGTCAGACTGCTTCAAATATCAGCTTTACCGCTTCAGGAAGCATTTCAGCGACTGATGTTCAGGCTGCATTGCAGGAGCTTGACATTGAGAAGTTAGGTGCAGCAAGCCCAACATTTACTGGAACGGTGCTGTTAGGACAGAACGCTGTATTGGCGTTTGAAGGTTCCGCTGACGATGGATCTGAACTAACAATTACTTGCGCTAATCCGACCGCTGATCGCACAATTACGTTCCCCGATATTACCGGAACGGTAATAACAACTGGTGACACGGGGACTGTTACGAGCACGATGATTCTGGATGGCACGATTGCCAATGCGGACATCAACGCTTCAGCTGAGATTGCAGTTAGCAAGCTTGCAAACGGCAGTGCTCGCCAACTGCTGCAAACAGCGACTAACGGCACAGACGTTGAATTTACAAGCAACGTCGATGTCCCTGGAACGCTAGATGTCACAGGTGTTGCAACGTTCGACAGCACATCAACCTTTGTTGGTGACGCTACGTTTAATGGCAGCCTGATTTTTGAAGGTGCAACGCCTGACGCTCATGAGCTGACGTTGAGTGTTGCTGATCCAGGCGCTGACGTTACGGTCACGATTCCTGCTTCGACTACAACGCTTGCTGGCCTTGCCGTTACTCAGAGCTTTACGAAGGCACAGCGTGGAACGCCTGTTGCATTGACGGATGGGGCAACCATTGCTGTTGACATGAGTTTGGGTAACAACTTCAGCGTCACGCTCGGGGGTGGAAGAACACTTGGTGATCCAAGCAATGTGACTGCTGGTCAGTCCGGTGTGATTGTGATTACGCAGGATGGAACGGGAAGCAGGACGCTTGCTTATGCGGGCACGAAGTATAAGTTTGCTGGTGGTACGGCACCAACGTTGACGACAACGGCTGCTGCTGTTGATGTATTGGCTTATTATTGCGAGAGCGCAACGCGCATCACGGTTACTTCGCTGCTGAACGTTTCATGAGTATTCCTGGTGCTGCGAGTCCGCTGTTTCTAGCAACGACTGCTGGAGCGGCGGATGCTTTTTCTGTGTCGAAGTCGCTGAGATTTAACAGCGGTGATAGCGCGAATCTGTCCAGAACTTTTGGATCTGCAGGTAATAGAAAGACGTGGACTTGGAGCGGTTGGGTAAAGCGCAGCCAAATAGGTGGTCAAAAGCACGGCTTGTTTGGTGGAAGTGGCACTAACTCCATGATTCGTTTTAACAATGATGATGGAGGCGATAACCTTAGGGTTCTTGATGCAGCAACGGGTGGATACGACGTAATTACTGACAGAAAATTTCGTGACACAAGTGCTTGGTATCATTTTGTTGTTGCAATTGACACGACTGAATCTACAGCAGCGAACAGGGTAAAAATATACGTTAATGGAGTTCAGGAGACGTCGTTTTTTAGTTCTTCCTATCCAACGCAAAACGCAGACCTTACTTTTAACAACAATATTTCGCACACTATTGGTTACGCTCCGGGCAGCACTTATCACGACGGCTACCTAGCTGAAGTCAACTTTGTGGACGGGCAGGCGCTTGCGCCGACTGACTTTGGCGAAACTGATGCTAACGGGGTCTGGCAAGCTAAGGAATTTACTGGGACATATGGCTGGTTTAACAATAGCCAGACGTGGAGCACTTATGGAAGCCACTCTGGTAGCACAAGTAATACGACAGGTAGTGGGTGGCAATCAGCGTTCGACATATCGCCAACAACCTATACCTGGAGTGCGGGAGGTTCCGACCTTACATTTACCAGCGGAATCCCTTATACATCAAAGGTCGAAATTTACGGCTATAAATTTAGTTCAAGCAATCAAATTAGGGTAAACGGCAGTGCTGTTTCTGGATTCAACATTGGAACGTCTGACACTAACCTTGGTTGGGTTACTGCGCTTACTGGCTCAGGCAACTTAACCAGTATTGGTTCAACTGGATATGGACTAGTTGCAAGGGTCCGTGTTGATGGGAAGTTACTTATTGACTCTGGTATATCCGTAGCCGACAATTCTTTCCGCCTGCCGTTTACAGACAACAGCACCACTCAAGCCCTTGGATACGATCAGAAGGAAACGGTCACGCTAAATCCCAAAGGCGGGATGGACGTGGTGACCTACTCCGGTAATGGTGGAACGCAGTCAATATCATCGCTTGCCTTCCAACCAGATTTTGTCTGGATCAAGTCACGGACAAGCACCAATGGACACAACTTATATGACAGTGTGCGCGGTGCTAACAAGTATCTTTCCAGTCATCTGACTGCTGCAGAAGGTACAGCAACAAATGAGTTGATGAGTTTCGATTCTGATGGCTTTTCGTTGGGCAATGCAGCTGGAGTCAATGGCAGCTCTAAAGATTACGTTGCCTGGTGCTGGAAGGCCAACGGCGCTGCAGTATCAAACACTGACGGAAGTTTGAATAGTCAAGTAAGTGCAAACAATGACTATGGATTTAGTATTGTTAGCTATACTGGTGGCCGTTCAAGTGCTGGTAATAACACCGTAGGCCACGGCCTTTCGAGTGCTCCAAAACTAGTCATAACTAAATCTAGAGCCTCTAACTCTGATTGGGTAATCCAAAGTCCCCTCCTTTCTGCTAATAAAGTTTTATTCTTTAAGGACTGGGCCGAATACGATATTTCGTCAGGTGGTTCGCTATCAGACCCAACTAGCAGTGTTTTTAGCACAAATTATTTTACAGGCTTAGATACTTCAGGCGATAGCCTAATTGCCTATTGCTGGTCTGAAGTTGCCGGATTTTCCAAGTTTGGATCGTACACAGGCAATGGTTCTGCAACAGGGCCAACAATCACGACTGGTTTTAAACCTACTTACGTGTTAATTAAGCGGACAGACTCAAGCGGTTATCACTGGGCAATAATTGACGCAAAGCGTGGCACCAATAAAGAACTACTTGCAAACTTGTCAGCCGCTGAAGGTTCTACTTTGTCGGTTAGCTTTACGTCTACTGGTTTTCAAATTACAAATACAGCGCCAGACATCAACGGCTCGGGCGGTACATTTATCTACGCAGCCTTTGCGGACCGGCCAGGAAACAACTGGACGCCGAATAACTTACTGGCTAGCGGTTTATTTGCCAATGCAGGATTTACCAATCCTGGTAATGCGTTTGACGGCAATACCGGAACTTATGCTGAAGTAAATACATCAGCTGCGTTAGGGCAATTTGTTTTTCCTGATGGGATTGCAGTTTCTTCTTCTGTCAAAATTAAATATTCAAGCGCCACAAGCGGCAATGTTTATTTAAATGGCTCTGCAACAGCTTTGGCAGGTACTGGAGCGCAAGAGCACAACATTTCTTTTTCTGGAACGTTAAATACGATTGGCATACAAAGCTCAAGCCAACCAGTCATTTATTACATTGATATTGACAACAATGGAGCTTATTTGACCGGTAGTGACGTTGTTGATCAAGACAGCCTAGTTGACTCACCAAGCAACGGTACGCAGGACGACACCGGAGTCGGCGGAGAAGTCGTGGGCTGCTATGCGACGCTCAATTCTCTTTACACCACCAGCTCTGGTGCAGTATTGAGTGATGGCAATTTGAAGTTTGTAACCGCAGGTTCAAACGGCAATAGTGCGATGTCAGCAACCATTGCTGTTTCGTCAGGTAAATGGTATTGGGAGATTACTCCTACAAACATTGGCAGTGGAGTCGCTATCGGTATTGCCTACGCTTCAGAACAAACAACAGATTATCCAGGATACCCTGCCACTTCTTGGTCTTATAGATCTAACAGCACTAAAATGAATAATGCCTCTTCAAGCTCCTACGGAGTTTCATATACAACAGGGGATGTTATAGGTGTTGCGCTTGATTTAGACAATGGGACATTAGCTTTTTACAAAAACGGAGCCTCGCAAGGCACAGCTTTCACGAGTCTTAGTGGCGAATTTGTACCAAAGATTGGAGATTTGGGATCCTCTTCAACAATGATTGCCAACTTTGGCCAACGTGCCTTTGCGTATGCCGCACCAAGCGGCTACAAGTCTTTAAACACCGCAAACTTACCGACCCCAGCGATTGCGGATGGCAGTAAGTATTTTGATACGAAGTTATATTCTGGTACGGGCTCAAGCCAAAATATTACAGGCTTGAATTTTAGTCCTGATTGGGTTTGGACTAAGGCTCGCAGTCACACTGACTTTCACACTCTTATTGATGCGGTTAGAGGGCCAAGCAAAACACTGTATTCAAACGATACGGCTGCTGAAGGTACTGACGCAACAGGTATAACTGCATTTAACTCGGACGGTTACAGCTTAGGTGCTAATACAACCGCAGGAAGCGTAAATATAAATGGGCGTAGTTACGTTTCATGGAATTGGGACGGAGGGAATGGCAACAACACCTACACCGTTACTGTTTCGGGCGGTAAGTTCTACATCGATGGTGTGCAGCAGCCAACGCTAACTCTTGCGGAAGGCAGCACCTACAAGTTTGACCAATCAGCCAGCACCAATAGCAGCCATCCTTTGCGGTTCTCAACCACTAGCGATGGAACGCATGGCGGTGGATCAGAGTACACAACAGGTGTAACGACTGCTGGAACGCCAGGTAGTGCTGGAGCGTTTACGCAAATTGTGATTGCAGCAAGCGCACCAACGTTATATGCGTATTGCACGAATCATTCTGGAATGGGCTTCCAGGTCAATACAAGCGATAAGGGCGGCTACACGATTCCTGCTGGTGGTTTAAATAGCTCGGTGTATGACCAGAGTCAGACGTGGAGTGGCATGATGACTTCCACTGGTAATGGTATCGAGCCTGCTAATCCAGCAACATCAGGTTTTAATGGAACTCTTACTGGTCTTGGCTGCAGGGTAAACGGCAACAGCACTATGACCTGGACTCCAACAGGTGGTTATGCCTTTACTGGTTCGGCAATTATTTATTGTGCTGGTGACGGAATGCCTTCTGGTAATCAATTTACTTGCGTACACGCTGGTGGGACTCTTGACTTTAGTAGCTCTGTTACTACTGGGGTTACACAAACTGCAGTTAATCTTACAGATTTAGGCATTACTTCGCCTATAACAAGTATTACTATTGCTTCTGGTGTTAGTAACCCACGGTTTAGTGGAATTGAAATTGACGGCAAACTCTTAATTGATTCCGGCGTATCAGTAACGAACGTCCCATCAATCGCGAGCCAGGTGATGGCGTCACCCGAAAGTGGCTTCTCGATTGTTGAGTTTACAAATCCGTCATCGGGTACCTGGACGTTTGGCCATGGATTGAACGCGGCTCCTGAATTTTTTGTTATGCGACCAAAAGGAGCTACAAGTAATTGGCAAACTTATCACAAAGGACTCACTGCACTTAGCTCTGGGCGCAAGTTTATATGGTTAAATTCAACCAACGCAGAGTTGGGCACAACTAATACTTATTGGACTTCAGACCCTGACAGCTCGGTGTGTTATGCGGGCACAGGAATGCAGCCAGGAGGTCAACAAGTGCATATTGCCTACTGCTTCGCACCTGTCGCGGGCTACAGCGCAATGGGTTCGTACACCGGCAATGGATCCACTGATGGTCCTTTTGTGTTTACCGGGTTTAGACCGGCATTTTTAATACAAAAACGTACTGACGGTGTTGGTAACTGGCGGATTAGAGATACCGCACGTGGTACCTACAACGCAATTGAAGATGTCTTGTACGCAGATACTAATAACTCAACAATTACAGAAGATCCATACGATTTCTTGTCAAATGGATTCAAAATTAGAACTTCAGGCCCTCATAACAACGCTAGTGGCGGTACTTATATATATCTTGCCTTCGCAGAAAATCCGTTCCAGGCTAATGGCGGGCTTGCTCGTTAAACTTCGTTCATCACCTGCATCCTCATGGGCTATCAAATCGGCAGTCGTGCGTTACCCCTGGATATTCCGTGGGAGTACAACGATGTTCAATACCCAGCTAACTGGCTGCGATTAAGCAGTTCACAAGATCGTGCCATGCTTGGCATTAGCTGGGTCGCTGATGGTGCAGCTGCCCAAGGCTGGGATCAAAGATTTTTCTGGGGCGTTGGCAACCCCAAGCAACTAGACGACAAAACAGAAACTGTTGATGGCGTTGAAGTCAAAACCACAGGTCTGAAGACACAGTGGAAAGCACAGCAAGATCAGATCGCTTCATCGTTGCTTGCCCCATCTGATTGGCGCGTTGTCAAAGAACTAGAAGTCAACAGCAGTTTCGCTGCTGCTAAGACCGCATTCCCAACTTCATGGCAAACGTATCGAGCTGCTGTTCGTACGTCATGCAATACGCGCCAAACCGAAATCGACGCTTGCAAGACTGCAGAAGAACTCAAAGAGCTGTTGTTTGGAGCGTCAATGATCGTAAAAACCAAGCAGCAGCAGCAGACTGACTCTGACGGAAATGGTGTTGTCGATTCTGACGACAAGCCTGTGATGGAAACCGTCAATGACTTGGACAGCGATGGCAACGTGCAAATGATTGTCAACCCTGCTATTGCTACAGCTTGGCCAGCGGATCCTGCATGACCTTTATCTTTGGTGCGCTAGCGGGGGCTGTATTAACAACCCTCTTTCTAGCGTTTGACCCAGACGACGACCTTTACGAGGATGAGCGTGACTACTAAACCCGATCCATTGATCTGCGGCAAACCGGGCGCAGAGGACATTGAGGCGAACGCCAATCGAGTCACATGGCTTGAGATGCTCTATTTGCACGAAGGTCGCGACAGAGCTGATCATCCTCAACGGGGCCTATACACGGGGCTTTTTAAAAAGCATCATCTATGGCTCCCTGGTAGTGACGAAAACTGATCCTGTAGATCACATCCAAAACCGTCCATTGACTGGGCCAGTTAATCTGGTGCTAGGAACTTCAACCCTTTCTAAAAATGATCAAGTCTCTTGTTCTTGGTGCAGCCGCTACGGCAGTTGCATTGGCACCAACGTCTGCCCTCGCTGGTCCTTACCTGAACCCAGAATTTAACGGCGCAACTGTTGGCGACGATTACTTGGGTGGTGCGTTGAACCTTGACGTTGGCTACGAAGGCGGCCAAGGCGCTTATTCCTGGTTCATCCAGGGCGGCCCTGCAATCCTGATGCCAAACGGTTCAGAAAACGAAGTTGAGTTTGCCGGTAAATTCGGTGGCGCAGTTCAGGTTGCTGAAAGCGTTTCCGTCTATGGAGAACTCAGCGGCGTAACTGGCGACGACTTCAGCTGGGGGTCAAAGCTTGGCCTCAAGTACGCATTCTGAGCTAGTCTTTTAACAGAGCAACTGCAACCTTCCCTGGTCTCACACAGCAGGGGAGGTTTTTTCTTTGCAATTTGATCATGCAAAAACTTTTCAACGTAATGTCGGTCGCAGCATTCACAATGTCCGCAGGCATGGTGATTGGGACGGTGACGCTTTACACGCGCATCCCATCAATCACAAAGCACTACATGAGTGAGCTAAAGCTTGAGCTTACAAAGCTAGTGACTGACATGCTTCCTGGTCAGATTGATGACGTGATGCCTGAGCTGCCATCAGCTACAGGCCCAGCAATCGAAACACCTAAGTTGCCGTTCTGATTCGGTGCCTGAAATACCTGAGATTGGTGTGGGGCGTGTGTACGTCCCAGAAATACCAGTTTGGAGAGGTATTCCGCCGCAAAGTATTCCGCAAGAGCCACCGATCACGTTGATGCTGGGTTTTCCGGTTGCTGATATACCCGGCTGCGTTGAGACCAGAAATACACAGCCTGGAAACGAAAAAGCTTATGACAATGACCCAAAAGGGAACTTTGTTGTTTGTGATGGGACGATGCCGTCGTTTAACGCGATGGATATTACACCTGGCACGTTGACTTATGGGTCAGCCAAGCCGCCAGCAATTGAAGTACCAAAAGAAAAACCGGCTGCCTCGAAACAACCGGTTAAGTCCCCTTCACCAGCAGCCTCCCAACTTGCTGGCATTCCAAATGTAGACACGGAACTGCCATGTCCGCCACCGGACGCAATACCTATTGGCGCTAAGAATAAGCTTCAGACTGCTGTCATTACTGGTTACAAGCGAGTCGATGGAGAATGCAAAGCACAGCTCGACCCGTTGGACGTACCAACGATCATCGGCAATTATTTGCCTGGTGGCCCTGTTGTGGTCACGACGGCAACGATTGCAGCAGTAGCGACAACGGCAGCTATCTTTGCCAAACCGTTAGGCGATATTTTGCTGAAGGTTGTCAAACCCATCGTTAAAAAGACGATTAAGAAGATCAAAGAGAAGCTTGGGAAGAAGGTCGCTGTTGAGTCTGCTTGGCAGCGTCGGAAGTTTCAGCGGTCTTTGAAGAAGTAGGTATTGAATGTGTGTGGGGCGGAAGGACACCTGGCGGGTTAGTCAGGACAACATCAGCACAGATTGACGCATAAGGACTGCTGGGGTGAAAAATTATGCCTTCTTTCATTAAGCCAGCGCAATTCTTCAGCCTTGCAATTTCGTAGTTGAGTCTTTTGTCAGCAAGGGTTGCGTCTAGAAGTGCCACCTGTTTTTCGGCGGCTTTGCGACAAGTTCGTACGTGATGACGATCCAGCGGTATCGAAATCGTGGCAGTGATGCCGCCGTTAATTGATAGGTTTGTTTTTTGCCCTGTTCTAATTGGCTTGTAAAAAAGAACATCGCCCGGATTATCTGGCCTGCCATCTGGAATTGCATTTCCTTCAGGGTCAAACGCACCAACAACATCAATCGTGTCATATACAGGTTCGTTGTAGTGGCTTTCGTATGGTTGCGCCCAGCCTGTTGTTGTACTGATGAAAGGGTTGATGCTTAACGTTGCACCTTGGCAGCTAATTCCACCGCCGTAAGTATTAGTAAACTGTCTTGCTGGGACGACCTGAACAGCTTGGTTGGTAACTGATCCTGAACTGTTTGCTACTGGAGCGGCAGTGCTTGAAACCTGTGCTTGTGCTGGAGCGGTTAGCAGCAAAAGCGTTGCGATGACTCGCTTCATTGGCTAAACGTGCTTGTCGTCTCTGTTAAAGATTCAATGTCTGTTTCTCTGTTGATCAATGTGTGATTTGTGAGTCCTGGCCCTTGGAGTGTTTCAACAAACTGGAACGATGCGCCTTGGTTGACGATGTTCCAAGCAGGTTTGCTAGCAGGGTCAAGACCAGTCCAACGACTAGAAACACCATTCAATGTATTGGTCGTTGTCGTAAGACTAGCTGGGGCAATGCTGCCACCAATCGGGGCAATATTAGTTCCGCTTGCGCTGTACTCATACCCTGTTCTGTACTCGTATGAGTTGATCACTTCAGTCACTTTTGTTTTGGTGCGTGTCGTGGAAGACAGCACACCTTGCTGAAAATTTGGCACTACAGGAATTGCTGCAGCTGGAGCAGCCAAAAGCAACAGCAGCAGGATCCTCATCGAATAGTTAGCTCCTGAATAACTTGACCAATTGCAGTTGTCCCTGCACCACCTGCAGTGATTGTGAGTGCCCCGTCGGTCGCGAGCGTACCGGCCAATGTGCCTGCTGTGCCTCCGGAGGTAACTGTTTGATTAGAAAAAGTAGGCAGTGCAGGGACTACGCCACCAGTAACAGTTGTAGAAAGTAAAGCTGGGACATCATCACCTTCTATGTACGACTCTGAATACGAAAAGCTGTCACCAGCAGTAGTAATACTGTAAGCACCAGGAGTGTACCCAAGAGCGGTGCCGGAAGTAAGTGTTGCGAACTTAGGAGTAGTGTCCAAGCTAATGTTAGAGCCAGATACTGCAAGTGAACTAGGTTGCCGAATCGACTGGGAGGCTGCTCCATCAACAGTTAGCGAGATTGAGGATTTAATAGCGTGCGTAATGTCTGCCGAAGCAGGACTTATCGCAAAAAATGTTAGGCACGATACAAAGAGAAAACGTCTCATTTGGGTTTGGATGTAGAGGACTGTTCCTTGATTGTAGGCTCTTCTTTTTTCTTTTTATTGTTGCCGACAGCTAGGCCGAAGGACGCTGCCGTACCACTCAAAATGGAAGCTGGGTAGGTCGGATCAAGCGACTGCTTAAAGACGCCAAGGTAATTAGCAGTCAAGATTGCCATTGCCCAGCCAAGCAGGACAACCTTAATTACATCGCCTAGACGTGAGTTGTCGTTTTCTTGGTCTTGCTTTGCCTGTTCTTCTGCCATGATGAATTGACGCTATAGGTCGAATGGTGGTTGAAATCTGGGCTGCTGTTGCTGGTGCGTCAATAGGCGTGGCCGCTTCTGGTATTAAAGGTGCCAACCGTGACAACCAACATGGAAGGGATAGTTTGGTGCGTCTGACTTCAGCTGTCGATAATTTAGCGTCACGAATGGATGTGCTCCACGCTGATCTGAGGGTTCGAGATCAGGAGCTATTCGCTCGAATCTCAGACCTAGAGCAGAATGTTGCAAGGCTTGAGGGTCATCAAAACCGCGTTTAGAATTTCGGCACATACAGTGCCGTCATGGTGTTACTGCTAAAGCCAATCCTGTTCGGCTTCATCAAGTCAAAAGCCGTAAAACAGTTGCTGTTGGATTGTCTGATCAAGATCAGCGAGCAAACAGACAACCAGCTAGACGATGTAGCTTGCAAGTATGTCCAAGACCTACTCTTTCCTGGAGAGCGCGTTGAGAAGTAAATGTGGCTGTGGGTCGTAGTTGTGGCTCTATCGTTGCTCCCTTTCTTTCACTGGTTCCGTGGCACTCCTCACCAACTTGCCGCTGTTAAAGAGCTTGAAGACTCCTTGCCTCAAGAGCTACTTGAGGAAGATGCCGCCTGGGTTGATGCGTGGAAAGCATCAGGCATTGATCAACAGGTCTACATCCCCTACTTCAGCCAGCTCGACAACGGCAGCGGCCAAGGCTATCGAGAATGTTTCTCAAGTGCAGCCGCGAT
>Ga0208545_1000267_pt1 | contig 25130 bp, 20 predicted proteins | sample DEB08_DNA_12_FD_185498 | JGI IMG/M metagenome (GOLD analysis project Ga0208545, IMG submission 185498) | Aqueous microbial communities from the Delaware River and Bay under freshwater to marine salinity gradient to study organic matter... | ecosystem: Environmental > Aquatic > Marine > Coastal ... | reverse complement strand
GTCATTACAATTTCCAGTTATTTTTTAATGACGGGCAATTAGATTTAATGTGGCAACAAAGAAGTGCGGACGTATTTCTAGGATTACCTTACGATATAACTATGTATGGCTTACTATTAGAAATGATAGCAGACGGTGCAGGTTGTAAAGCAGGTAAATTAATAGCTAGCTTAGGTGATTGTCATTTATATAATAATCATTTAGAGCAAGCTGAAGAATATATTGCAGCAAAGCAGTATGATCTACCCAAACTTAAAATGGAATGGGGCGGTATCAAATTAAGAGAAGGTGCAAACGATTTTGTATTTATTCCTAATAAAGATACTATAAAATTAGAAGGATATAATCACAGTCCTGCTATTAAAGCAGAATTATCTGTAGGAAAATAAAAAAATATGGAAGAAATATATTATATTTATCACATACCTAATAAAAAAATCGGTGTAACACGTGATTTAAAGAATAGAGTTACGCTTGTGCAGGGCTATAAGCCTGGGGAATATGAAGTTCTAGATTCTTCGTCTGATATTAATTACATATCAAAGCGAGAAATAGAGCTTCAAAAGTTTTATGGGTATAGAGTTGATAGAACATTATATAAAAATTTAGTAAATAAGAAAATGAAAATAAACGCAACAGAGCAAACCTCAACGTTCCCTTGTAAAAAATCTAAACTTAAATCTACATTAAATAAAAATGTAGGCTTAACATGGCAAACGCCTTTAGGCGAATTTACAATAAACGATGACTCAATTAAATGGATGGTAGCTAATTCACATAAGTCTATGTATGATGATACCAGAACTTACATTTATAACAAAGCTTTTTATGAAGCACTTATAGCCGAACCTACTCATAACAATGTAGAAATATTTGACCTAATAAGACAATGGGCAAAAGATAGAGGCTTATACGAACAAGGAGATGTCAAAACACAATTAATAAAATTATATGAAGAAACAGGAGAATTATCACGATCCACTCTTAAAAATGATCAAGAAGGTGTTATCGATGCTATTGGTGATAGCATTGTTGTTCTTACTAATCTTGCCGAACTCAACGGTGTTTCAATTGAAACTTGTATGCAGTCTGCTTATGATGAGATATCTAATAGAACTGGGAGAATGCTAAACGGAACATTTGTAAAAGATTAATATGGAAATAAGAGATAAAATAATAGAATCAGTAGTAAAAAAGTTTATTAACAGATCTGATGTAGGTTATAAAAAGTACGGCGTTACTTTACATAAAGATGACCAACCTTTAGATACATGGCTTCAACATATTCAAGAAGAATTAATGGATGCTGTCAACTATATAGAAAAAACAAGACACGCATTAAAAGATGAAATAGAAGACTGTTATTTAAGAGATCTTAAAGCAAAAGAATAATGTACAAAAGAAGAAGACCTACTAGAAAAAAGGGTCCTGTACAGTCTAAGAAGATTAGTTATGATGGACATAACTTTGCATCAGGATTAGAAAAGTATATGTATATGGCCTTAACAAAAGCAAAAATAAAAGCTAAATACGAAGGCGAAACTTTTGTACTATTAAATGGATTTCATTTTGAAAATGAAGTTTACGAAAGACAAGCTAACTCAAAAGGAGAATTTATAAACAGAGGAGAGAAAAGAATATTGCCAATAAAATACACACCTGACTTTATAGGTGAAGATTTTATAATTGAAACTAAAGGTAGACCTAATGAATCATTTCCTATTAGATGGAAGTTATTTAAAAAATTAGTTACCGAACAGTTTCCGAGTTATACACTTTTTAAACCGCAAAATCATAAAGAATGCGACAGGGTAATAGAAATTCTGAAAAACAAAAAAAGTTAGCAAGGTTAAAGTACACAGAAAGGCAGGTTGATAAACATATTAAATGGGCCGTTAATAGAGGATTTCTTAGGTGGAAAGAGCTTATGGAAATTCACGATAAATATAATATAAAAGTATATGAATAGAGTTTGGAGAATATCTATAGGTTTATATCCAGGGGTATTAATAGGAATCAGATCCTATGATTTAGACGAAGTAGTGTCACACGTGTTATATCTGCCATTTGTAGATATAGCTTTAGAAATAATGAAACAAGATAAAGAAAATTAATATGGGATTATTTGATGAAAGAATAGCTTACAAACCTTTTGAGTACCCAGAGTACTACACTGAAGGTTGGTTAAAACAAGCGCAAGCATTTTGGTTACACACGGAAATACCAATGAGTGGTGACGTAAAAGACTGGAATGAAAGATTAACACCTTCTGAAAAACATTTAGTAGGTAATATACTATTAGGATTTGCACAAACAGAATGTGCAGTATCAGATTATTGGACACAAAAAGTAGTTGGTTGGTTTCCTAAACATGAAATACAACAGATGGCTATGATGTTTGGATCACAAGAAACTATTCATGCTGTAGCTTATTCATATTTAAATGAAACTTTAGGTCTTGAAGACTTTGAAGCTTTCTTACACGAACCTGCTACTGCAGATAGATTTGAAAATTTAGTTAGTTATGAAGGAAAAGATAAAATTGGTATTGCCAAAAGTTTGGCGGTTTTTAGCGCTTTTGCTGAAGGTGTTTCGTTATATTCTGCTTTTGCTGTTCTATACAGCTTTCAGCTTAGAAACCTACTTAAGGGGGTTGGCCAGCAAATGAAATGGTCAGTAAGAGATGAATCATTACATTCAAAAATGGGTTGTCAATTGTTTAGACATATGTGTGAAGAAATACCAGACTTAAAAGAAGAATGTAAAAGCCACGTATTAGAAGCAGCTGATATTATGGTGGACCTTGAATTAAAATACATTGATAAAATGTTTGAACAAGGTGATATAGAAAATCTTAAGAAAGAAGATTTAAAAAACTTTATAAAGAAAAGAACAAATGAAAAAATTGTTGAATTGGGTTACAGTGAAGAAGCAAGCCATTTTAAATTCGATGCAACCAGCGCAAGTAACTTGGATTGGTTTTATCATCTTACTGGAGGTGTTACTCACACTGACTTTTTTGCTATCAGACCTACGGATTACTCTAAGGCAAATGAGGGTGAAGACTTTGAAGATATTTGGTAGTATATTACTATTAACTTTAATAAGCTGTAGTAAACCAGAGTTTGAATGTAATCCTGAAATAATTGAAGCATATGCTGTTGAAAAATGTGGCAGCTATGCAACTAACGAGGAGTGTAAAAGTGAAGTAGTTTATTTAATAACTACATCCTGTGGAATTAATTAAAATTAAATTATGAAAGAATCAGAACTAATAATAATGAGAAAAAAAATAGAACAGCTTGGAGGATTGATGCAAGGTGTTCTTCAGGAACTAAATAATCTTAGAGATCTGTCTGTAGGTACATTAGAAACTGTAAAAAGATTACCCGGATATAAAAAAGCAATAACAAAATTAACTGAAGAATTAAAAGAAAATAAAGAAGATGTGGAATAACGACTGGAAGAAAGGTGAAGATTACCCCACGTGGGGCGATACGGACGTGTATAAGAAGACTATTTCAGGTGGGTATCTATTACTAGGTGAATCACCTAAAGATGCTTATATGAGAGTTTCTAAAGCTGTTGCTAGAAGACTGTATAAACCAGAATTAGCAGATAAGTTTTTTGATTACATTTGGAAAGGGTGGCTTTGTTTAGCTTCACCTGTTTTATCAAATACTGGAACGGATAGGGGTTTACCTATTAGTTGCTTTGGTATCGATGTATCAGATAGTATTATGGATATAGGCAATAAGAATCTTGAAATGATGTTGCTTGCAAAACACGGTGGTGGAGTAGGTATTGGTGTTAATATGATTAGACCAGCAGGATCAACTATAGCCGGTAATGGAACATCAGATGGTGTTGTGCCGTTCTGTAAGATATATGACTCAACCATCTTAGCTACTAATCAAGGGTCTGTTAGAAGAGGTGCTGCATCTGTTAATATAAACATTGATCACCCAGACTTTTTAGATTGGTTAGAAATTAGAGAACCTAAAGGTGATGTTAATAGACAGTCACTTAATCTACACCAATGCGCTGTAGTAGGTGATAAGTTTATGAGAAGACTTGACGAAGGGCAACCAGAAGCAAGAAAGAAATGGAGTAGACTATTACAGAAAAGAAAAGCTACAGGTGAACCTTATATAATGTTTAAAGGTAATGTTAATAAAAACAATCCAAAAGCTTATAAAGATAACAGTTTAAAAGTTCATATGACTAATATATGTTCTGAGATTACATTACACACAGATGAATCACATTCTTTTGTATGTTGTTTGTCTTCTGTTAATTTAGCTAAGTATGATGAATGGAAAAATAGTGATTTGATTTATGATGCTACTTGGTTTTTAGATGGAGTATTAGAAGAATTTATACAAAGAGCCAAGAATATGCGTGGATTTGGTAATGCAGTTAGGTCTGCTGAAAAAGGAAGAGCATTAGGTTTAGGTGTATTAGGTTGGCATACTTTGTTACAACAGAAAGGAATTGCTTTTGAAGGATTAACTGCACAGTTTAAAACAAGAGAAATATTTTCACAGCTAAAACTGGAAACTGAAAGAGCAAGTAGAGATCTAGCTGATGTATATGGTGAACCACTATGGTGTGTGGGTACAGGAATGAGAAATACACACTTAAGGGCTGTAGCACCAACAGTATCAAATAGTAAATTATCTGGTAATGTATCACCAGGAATTGAACCTTGGGCTGCTAATGTATTTACAGAGCAATCTGCTAAAGGTACATTTATAAGAAAGAATAGAGAATTAGAAAAAATATTCAGAAAATTAAATATAAACACACAGAAAACTTGGGATAAAGTATTAAAAGACAAAGGATCTGTGCAAGGAATAAAAGAATTAAATGGTTACTATTACGATAATAGTGGCAAGCTTACTCAGGAAGAAGTTGGCGAGCCAGTTAAAAATGTTTTCAAAACGTTTAAGGAAATAAATCAACTAGAATTAGTTAATCAGGCGGGTATAAGACAAACTTATATTGATCAGTCTGTAAGTTTGAATCTTGCGTTTCCATCACAAGCAGAACCTAGATGGATTAATAGAGTTCATATGGAAGCTTGGAAACGAGGAATTAAAACTTTATACTACACGAGAACAGAGAGTGTTCTCAGAGGCGATATTGCAGCGGAGGCAATGAATCCAGATTGCTTAAGTTGCGATGGTTAGTTTTGTTTTGTTTATTAATATGAAGGGAATCTAAATTCTGGTTCCCTTTGTATTTTATAGTACTCCAAGGCCAAGTCTCATCTAACTTATTTACAACTGTAGATTTTATTGTGTAACACGAAACAAATGTTAAAACAAGTAAAGCTAATAAAAGTCTTTTATATAATGCTATACATTGCTTTTCCATTAACTCTGGTGGCTTTTAAACATCTATTTCTATTTTGTTCTTCAGATACATAACTTACATGTACCCAATCAGGGTTTTTATCTGTACCAAATTCCCAAATCATTTGATCAAAGCTTAAATTTTCTTTTATGTACTCATACATCTCAGCATTGGTCTTGTATCTAAATGTATCATCAATATCCATAGCTCTACCTTCGCAGTGCTGTGATCTAGAACTTCCCCCTATAGCTTTATTCAAAGCAACAGATCTATAAAAAGAATTAATTTTTATTGGTCCATTAACCCATTTACGTAAAGGCTCAAACACATTTATAGCAACAGCATTCATATTACCTAAGTGATATTCCCCCGGAGAATTATCAATGTTCAATCTCATTGCTGTATTTGATTTGATTCCTTCCTTATATGAAATGTGTTTACTTATCTTTTCCATACTACTTTCTTCTTTTAGTGTTTGACACTCTTCTAGGCTTCCCAGCTGGTTGGCCTATTCTTTTTTTCTCTCTTATTTTTTTAGCTTTTTCAGATGAACTCATCTCAGACGCGGTCTTTACCGTTTTACTAGATATGCGTTTACTAGGTCTACAATAAGGTGTACCTCTTTTTTCACCCTTAGTTCTGCCGCAAGGTTTACCTGTACGAACATCAACCCACTTTTCTTTAAACCATCGTTTAAGATTTGCGCCTGATTTCGTTTTACGAACAGCCATTATTTTTTAGATTTATTTCCATAATTAGCAGCACCGACTTTACGGCATTTTGCTATTGCTCCACTTGCATATGCAGATGGGAATACTCTATATCTTGCTTTTACTTTTTTATAACAGGCGTCTTTTGGCATAATTATTTAATTTTACGTTTTTTAATTTTACGATCTTTGATTGATCTTTCTTTTAATCCTCTTGTTTTTATTCTTGATTCCTCTTTTTCAAATTCATCTATATTAACATCATAAGGGCTCCAACCCAATGCTAATGCAACAGATTGCCACCATTCTGTTTCTTCTTCAAAAGCTGTTCTTAAGTTATTTAATTTCTTTAAAGCTCTATCAGCTGGTAAGTTAATACCAAACGATAATGCTTCAGCTCCTGCCATTATAGCTGGATTTTTAGAATCCAACCCAAGTTCTTTCATTTTTTTTAGTTCTTGTTGATAAATAAACTTTTTACTTATACTAAAAGCTTGCCTAACTTTTTTATTTATTGGTGGTGATATTGCGCTTAATGCTTTTATAACATTTTCTTCTTTAGTGTCTTCTTTTAATATTTCTATTATTAAATTCTTGCTAGTAGATATTAGCGCCCCATAAACACCAGAACCTCTTATTACGGAATCGGCCATTCCATTAACTAAATTAAAATATCTTTGTTTTTCTCTTTTTTCTTCATCATCAGTTTCGGGCGTATCAAACATTATAGAAAATAAAGCCTGTTGTGATGCGTAAAATACAGCATTTTGTACACCTAAATACCATATTACCTTACTTACATTAGTTTTAGTATCACCTCTACGGTTTATTAAATCAAGCATTGCTTTTTTAGCAAGTCTATTATATTGCATTGGTGTGTTTTGAAAAGCTAATATAAGCCTTCCTGCAAACCCAGCCTGCTCCATTGATATTTTATCAGGTCTTGACGACTGTTGTGAATCTTCCGATATTTCTCTAAAATCTTTAAAAGCTTGTGTTTCCGCTTCTTCTTGAGACATACCATCGTTTTTATATTTGTTTGTTCTGTTTCTATAAAAACTCGCACCTCCCAAAGCAATAGCAAAACTATCCGCCATCTGTGTTGGTAAAAATCCTTTCTTTAATATTGTTGCAAGCATTGCTTCAACTTTATTAGTTGAATTTACAGCTGTTGCTATTTCTTGTTCATTAATATCTGTTTTTAAACCAGATCTTCTTGATTTTAAATAATCAGAATTAAATATAAATGTAAAGTCTTTTGCAAATTGCCCAGTATTTTTCCAAGCTTTTGCAACCTCTATAGGATTATTGTCGTGCCAGTTAGTAAAGTTTACATTTGATAATGTTTGCAGAATTGCTGATCTTGTATTAAAGAACATAATATTACCAATAGCATTGTTAGTCCAATTTAATATACTATCACCTTGTTGATCTAATTGATATGATCTATTTCTTCCTGTGTGTATTCTATATAATGAACTTTCTAAGGCTTTTACAAATTTTGTGCCATAAACAGCCTTAATCTTATTTAAATTAGCCCCAGATAGTTTACCTTTGTTTTTGTCAAATGTGCCAAATATGCCGTCTATATTATCAAAGAAAGACTTAAACGCTTCTTCTCTTGTTACACTGTTTGTAAAGTTTAATAAATCCGTAGTTATAGTACCGCTTATCCATGTTCTATCCTTAGGTGGCGGGTATTTTCTATCATTGTTAACATACGCATCTTTAATAGCGGACTCAAAAGCTTTTATATCAAAATTCTGTCTAATATGAGTGTTTATTCTTTTTACTTGGTTTTCTTTCATACCAATCAACTTTTCAAGATTATATCCTGAATTAGACCAAATATGTATTCTTATAGCTTGGTCTACTGTATACCCGTCTACAGCTTCTTTTGTAAAATCAATTCCAGATTCAGCTGCTAATTTTTTAGCTTCTTCTAAATAAATATTTGCAGATTGTTGAGCCACTTCAAAACGTATAAATGATTCTGTTAATGGTGTTGATATATTATCTTTAATCCATTTTAAATGTGCATCACCTTGTTTTCCTTCTCCCGCAAATCTGTATAATAAACCCAATAAATCTTCAGCAGAATATGGTACAAATATTTTAAGCTTATTAGCTTTTCTACCTATGTTTCTACCTTGTGCTTCCGAATACTCTTTATCTGCCGCTATGCCTTTTGTTTCTTCAATTATTTGATTAAACTCAGTTCCTAGCTCAGATTGTTTTTCTTGTTGTAGCTTTTCATTAAAACCAAAAATCTCAGAGGTGTCCATGTTTTCTATAATTAAAGAATCATATTTATTCAGTTTTTTAATTACTTCGTTAAATATTCTTTTAGTAACATGGTTTTTACCATTTTCATATTCTTTAGACTGATTTGATCTTAATCCATTTGCATTTAAATCAGCTGCTAATTTTTTATCAATAATTGCAACAGTATGGTCTTTAAATATTTTATCAATATTAATGTTTATCCCAAATTTGTATTTTGCTAGCATCATATTATCTATATAAGACACTGGATTTAAATGTTCTAAAACAACTTGCTTTCCTGTTTTAGGTTTGAACCCTCTTTGATTATAAGCAATAGGTGCCATTAATCTTGTAATACCCTCCATAGGACCACCTAAAGTCTTTAATATCATCGCAATTTGATTGTTATCGCCATTTTCAATTGCGTATTTTGCTATAGTTCTATATAAATATTCAGCATCTGCTGCTCTAACTTTATCTCTTGCATAAAATCCTTTAGCAACTTTACCTGTTGCAATTTTTAAATAATTTTTGCCTTCTTTATCGTTTTTTCTTTCGTTTACTTTATATTTATCAGTTTTTGGAGGCTTGTAGCCTTTAAATTTTTTATTAAACCACGCATCCCACGATTTAGGATTAAAAATAGTATACCCCTTCGGGCTAGGTTTACCAGCTTTCTTTTGTTCATACTGTGTAGACCTATCACCAAAAGCAGTTTTACCTAACACATATAATATGTCTGCAATTTTAGACTCACCAGTTTCTTTTTCTATATTAATTATGTTATCAACTGAGTCATTAAATATTTTAACAGCTTTTTTAATTTTATCTGGGTCTCTAAATAATTCAGTATATTTTTTATCTAATTTTAATATTGCTGCTAAACTACCAGAAAATTCATCTTCTAATCTATATAATAAGTTTTCTTCATTAATATCAATTCCCTCTCTTGTTCTATTTACATTATCTCTAATAGCTTTTTCAATAGCAGGGTTAATTTCCCAATTACCGTATTTATCTTGAACAGCTTTAATCGCTTCTTTTAATGCTATAGAAAGTGCTGTTGTATTTTTACCTACCTGCTTTGCTGTTTTTTGTACTTTAGGGTTTTTTAAAGCAGCTATAAAAGTTTTTAAGAATAACTCAAGCGCTTTTGCAGCTAGCTCTGGTACAACAAGACTAAATCTTAAAGTATTACTTTGTTGTTGTTTTTGTAACCATTCTAATCCTCTATCTAGTTCTCTAACTATTCTATCAAGATAATCTTCTGGAACTTTTTTACCTTCTAATTCCTGTACAGCTTTAAATTTTTCAGCAACCTTAGGATCTGATAATACACCAACAACTTCATCTCTTGCTAATTGATCAGCAATCTGTGTCGCTATCGATGTTTTTCTATCACTTCTTGCAGCGGATTTAAGCCCTCTATCTGTAAAGTAATTAATAAATTCATCTTTAACATCGTTAAAATCTTTCTTTACAAATATCTCTTTACCTACTTCTGTTCTTTCTCTAAAAGGCTTACCTGTTTTAGGATCAATTTGTTTTTCAGTAAATTGTGAAAAGCTTTTAGTCATTACTTCTAAGGGCAATGACTTATATATTGCTTCAGCATTATCTTCTAAAAATGCAGCAAACTCTTGGCTGTCTTTTCCAAATATACCGTCTTTTTTAACTAAATCAGTTAATTCATCTTTAAAAGCTTTTATTACTTTTTTCTTAAAGCCTTTATCTGTAACAGCTGGTAGGCTAGTACCAAACACTTTTGTAACAGCCTCTTTAATTTTCCCAACAGTTTCTTCTTCCAATCCAAATTCAGCCTTAAGTTTAGTACCGACTTCATCTAAAACTTGTGTAGACTCTTCGGCTACGACTTCCCCAACTTCCATTTCTGTAATATCTTGCTTAGGGGCCATTTCAAACTTTCCAGTTTCTTTGTTTTTTTGTGAACCTGTTAATTTCGCAATTGATTTATTTAATCTTAAATTTAAATATGTTCTTGCATATGAACCAAACTCACCTTTTTCAGGAGTAAACGTTTTTATTAACTCTAAAAATTCAATATTAGCTTCAGCTATTAAACTTTCTTTTTCTAATCCCGAATCTTTACTTGGGTCAAACTTTTTGTTTACAACATCGTTTATTAGGCCTTGATTAGCAATAAATAATTCGCCTTCAGCATCAGTAATTTTTTTCTGAGCTTGGCCTTTTTCAATTGCTGTTGATTCAGGGTCATTAATTATTTCCTGTAGCGTTGGGTCTTTTATTATAGCCATTAAATCTTTATTCTTTATAGCTATTTTTTTATTTTCTTCACTCACAACTGTAGTTGAAGATGGTGCTGCAGAGAATTCTGTATTAACTATTTCTTGTATTTCTTGATTAATGCCATCAATATCATTATTTATTCGATCCTGCATTGTTTCAGGATCTAATCCTTCTTTTTCTTTTTGTTTTTGCTGTTTTAATTCAAGTAAATTTGCAACTTTAATTCTAGCATCACCTTTTAAAGCAGGATCAATTTTTTTCTCTAATTTTTCAAATTCATCTATTCTTTTTACCCTGCTATTATACGTGTTTTCATTAATTTGGCCGCCTTCAAATTGTTCTTTTGCTTCTTTTTTAATTTTTTCAATAAACGTTAGTTTATCTTTTGCATCCATTTTTTCAGTAGCAAACATGAAATCGGAGGTCATCATATTACCAGCAGTAAAAGGCAGTAATATCCCCTGGAATACTTTTATTCCCTCTTGAGCTCCTTGTTCTAAATCTATATATTTTGATAATTTAGCTCTAGACTCTTTTGAATATACAGGCTTACCATCAGCTAAAAGCATACCAGATGGCAATTTCATAAAATTAATTTCAGCAATTGCGGACCCAAAATCTGTTACAACATTTTGTCCCAATTCTGTACCAATTTCTAATGCTGTAACACCAGCTAAAGTATTTTTATTTTTAAATATGTTTTTTACAATATTTGAAACATATGCAGCCATTTTTTGTTTAAAAGCTTTTTTTGGCACTTTTTTTAAAAGTAAACCAAAAGGCAACATTTCTAACGAACCATTAATTCCACCTACAATATCTGAAATAAGTTTTGAATTTTCACTCATAAGCCCAAGCTCCATTGCAGCTATTTGCTTATTTAATGCAGTATCTTCTATGCTATTATCAATTAAATATTTATTAATTTGCTCTTCATTATTTTTTATAGTATTATCTAATTGATCTTTAAAGCTAAACCCTTGTTCTTGAAAAACCATACCAACACCTGCTGTAGTAGCTATTTGTGTACCTAACTCAATTGTAGATTGAGCCATAGCTGAAGGATTCAGTATATCAGCCATTATGCTAATATAATCCTGATCTAAATCTACTTCTTTAGCAAATGAAGGGCCACTAGCATACGTGGCCATGTCCATTCTTAGCTCTTCATCTCTTTGTAAAGCTTTAATTTGTTCTTGTAATATTGGTTGTTGTAAATCTTCTAAATATTTTCTAGCTTGACTAACGGGCATAGTTTCGCTCGTTGGATCAGAAAAAACTTTATCTAGCTTAATTGTAATATTATCATTATCATTTAAATCCTGAAGCTTTTTAAACTCTCTCCTAATTTCAAAAAGTTTTCTTTCATTCGGCTGTATTTTAATTCTGTTTAAATAACCTGATGATACTTGAGCCCCAGTTTTTTCAATAACCTGCGCTGCGGTTTCAAATATTGAGGGTGTATCACTGTACCCTTCAGGAAACAAATTTATATCAAAACCTAATATATTAATATCTTGAAAAATACCTCCTTCACCCTCATTTAATCTAAGTTTTCTTCCTTTTTCAACTATAGAACCATGTACTGATTTTACTAATGATTCTTGAATTTGATTTATAGCAGAATTATTATCTACAAGATTTGAATAATTTAACCCCCATGCTTCTTCTGATTTTTTATCTAACTCTTTATCTTTAATTTGATTTACAAAAAATCTATTTTTTTCTATATTTAAAAAAATGTATTGATCAGCTATTACTTTATTAGCTCTATCTACTTGTAAATTTTCAAGATTTTTGCCATAAACACTTTCTAAGTCTTTTTGTTTTCTACCATTAACTGATTTTAACCATTGATTTTCTATGCTATTTAGCTCAGGTTCAAATTGTTTCCTAGTAATATCAGTGGCTAACATATATGATTTTTGAAGCTCTTTTTGATATATATTACCAACAGGATTATTTGGACCGGCTTTAATAGCTTCAGAAATAACTTTATTAAATACTTCCCCTTTATCTTCTGAACTTAAGTTTTGATAATTTTTAAGCTTATCTCCTATATCTGTTTTTAATTTTTCTTCACCAGCTTCTCGTCCTTCACCTTCACTATAAGCATAGTTTAATAAATTTAAAACATAGTTTTTAGGAATAATTGTATTTTTAAAAGCTTTAGATATATCTTCGGTGCTTAAGTTATTATTAAATAATTCTTTTGTATTTGCTACAAATTTATTTTGTAATGTTATTGGTAAATCTAGTGTTTCGTCTAAAGGATTTACAACATTAGAACCATCTTTACTAATAATAACTTTTTCGCCTGTGTAACCAATGGGCTTTTTATCCACATCAAAAAATTGAGGTTTAGTTTTTTGATCCTCTAGTGTAGGCTCCGAAGAACCATTTTCCAAATTGGATGCCGTATTGTTTTCCTCCACACGCGCATCCGTCTCCTGTGAAGGGTTTGTCTTTCCCGGCTCATTTTTTTTAGCGTCAGGAAATGTTTCAAGAAATCCTTCTACCTCTTCTTCAGGTAAAGTGTAAGAATTTCCATTTGCAGTATATTGATATTTCATATAATTATTTTTAATCCATGTATTGTTCGAAGTACTTTTCTTTTCCGATAACGGCTGCTCTTAATTGTTCTTTAAGCCTATCTAAAGATTGGTTTGTTAATCTAATCATTCTTCTATCTTCACCTGATTCTGTTTTTTCATCTGAATTAACAATAGCCATTTTCATTTTCTCCCCCTCTCCCTCTCTTATAACTACAAAATTACTTGGTAAATCTAATTCAAATTTTTCTGATTTGTAATAATCAACAGACCTTTTAGTACCCCTATTCATTTTATCTATTTTAGAAATTTGAGCATCATATAGGGCTTTACCCGACTTGTACTCTAATTCTCTTGGTGTAGGCTCATCTACTTCTTCAACTTCTGGCTCGTCTACTTCAGGTGCTTCATATTTATGCCTGGACATTATTGTTGCAAGCATTCTATCTTCAAGCCTTTGTTTAAAATGGCTTTTACCTTCTTTAGGAGCACTTTTAATATCTTCATCTGTAGGGTTTTCATTAAAAAAATTATAAACCCATGATTCCGCATCAGCTTCTGTTTTTTCTAAAGCATAATTTTGAACCATATTTTTAACTTTTTTTTCATCAAAGTTTTGCTTTTGAGCTGTTGCTACAAATAATGTAATATCATCTTCTAATCTTTTTTGATTAGCGGCATTAATAGTTGGAATTTTATATTCATCTTTGCCTAAATCTGCAACAGGTAATTCAACAATGTGTGTTTTATTTTTTCCATCTTCTACTACTGTTACTACAGTTTCCAAAAATTTTCCATCATCACTAACGCTATGGCCCTCACCTAATCCCTGCATAACTTGATATTTATTAAAACCAGTTCCTGCAAAATTTGTCTGAGCTTTCATAGAATTATCTAAAATGCCTTGGCTATCAGCCGCTATTGCGCTTTGTACTAATTGATTCGCAATCCCAAATGGTTCTAAATCTTTTTTTACTTGATCCATTACTTCTCTTTGAGCTATAGCTTGATCAAAATTAGATTTTAAATCATATGTTTTATAAGTTTCATTCTGAGCATTTTTTAATATTGTTTCGCCAATATCTTTAAATTTACCTAGTTTAGACCCTAACTCAGTCATTTCATCTAAATGATCAAGAGAATTCATTTTAGCTTCTTCTTTTCTTTCTTCTTCTTTAGCTAGTTTTTCAACTTGTTCAGAATATGCTTTTTCGTAACTATCAGCAAAAGCTTTAGTTCCAACACTAGCTGTTGATATAGACGTTGCTTTCTGCGCTCTTGCAATCGCGTTCATTGTTGCTTGACTTAATCCCATAATATTTTTTTTATAATTTTAATCTCCACCAAACATTTTACCTAGTCCTCCAAATAAATCTGAAGTAGCCTGTTGCCTAGCTTCTCTAGCCGCGCTTAATTCACTTGCAGCAATACCATACAGATCACCTTTTCTATCAAGTTCTCTTTCTTGCCTTGTAGATTCCCCTGTGGCTTCAAGCTGTTGTATATTCATGCCAGCCGCTGCTTGTCTTGTTTGTATACCAAGATCAGCCTCAGCAGTTTGACTTTGTATATTCATATCCGCTTGCCTAGCCATTCTAGTATTTTCAACTTCTTGCTGAGCTATGTTTGCAGCTATACCCTGCATGCTTCTTCTTTGTTCTTGTGCTAGCGCTGTTGCTAACGACGCAGCACCACTTCCACCACCAGCACCTCTAAACGCATCTAAAGATTGCGCTAATCCTTGCTGGGTTTGCTGTGCTTCAAAATCAGCAGCTTCAGTAGATACTCTTAAATCATTTAATTCATTTGTTAGGCCTTCATATGGGTTTGAAACATCGTCGTAGGTGTTCTCCATCCCAGTAAAAGGATTTGTTATGTCAAATGCTTCATAGTCTCCTGCTCTTTTTTTAAAGTCTTTTCTTGCAGCTCTTTCTCTTCTTCTTCTTTTTCTACCACCAAAAAGGCTACCAATTGCTTGAAAAGCGCCCCCAATAGCTTTACCTGACGCACCTAATATTGCTTTACCAACGCCTGACCCTTCACCTACTAAGCTTGCTGCTAATTTTTTTAATGCCATAATTTTAATTTTTAATTGCTACTTATAAATACTTCTGAATTTACTGCAAATAGCTCTGCGTGATCAGTTTCTGTGTTTTTTATATTTACTTCCATATAATACCCTAACAACCCGGAAGTATTTTTGCTATTATCCTTGCCAAAGAATATATAACTTGAAGTTGTTAATTGTGATAAATCACCAGTTGCATTACAAACAATATATCCGTCTGCAATAGTATTTACTGGCCCTAGTTTTTTTACCGTGCTGTCTGTTCCTAAATAATATATTAAATCACCTACTTGCAAAGAAGTGTTTTTTGTAAAAGTTGTTTCTAATGTTATAAGTGCCATAATGTTATTATTACATTTTTATTGTATTTTATAAGTTAAAACTTTTTTTAGCATATTATAATAATTAAATGAACATTTTGTTTCATCAATTGCTAAATTTAAATCAGGTAACTTATCGGTGTAATTGGATTTTTTAAACATGTTTTGACAACCACATGTTACTCCTGCATTATGGAATATTTTAGTTTGATCCCACTTTTCTATATCATCTGTTGCCCAGCAAAAATCTAATTCTGGGTGTGTTAATGTCATTATACCTTTTTTCCATGCGACCCATATCATAGCCCACATTTCTGACGTCCATATTTGTAATCCGTAGTTACCTGCTTCTTCGGGTGGTTTTCTACTGTACATTGCTAATAACTCTATATATAACCTATGCGATAAATCTTCTACTTCTTTCCAGTATATAGCGTCAACACTTTTTATTAAATATTGAGCACCACCTGAGTTGTTGTTTTGTGATTTAATTACATGTTCACTAATATCAGCAACTTCTAGCATTTTGTTTAAAACGTCATCGCCTTTTGATTTTATGTAATCGTAATTTAAATAACTGCTAGTGTCACTTAAATACCATATATTATCATTAAGCATAGTCGAAAAATCTAAAGGTTTTGTAATACTTACGTCTGAATCTAATAAAAGTATATTTTCTTTTTGTAGTTCAGGGTGTTTTAAATAGTGTTTATAAGCTAAATGTGGCTTTATAGATGGTTGATATTGTTTATATGATCTATCATCTACGTAAAACTCAAATAAAACTTCAGGATATTTTTCTTTTAATATTGAAAAATAATCATCAATACCATTTTCGGGTATTGCGTTTATTATATGTATATCTTTTTGATTTACATTGTTATTTATTAGACTGTATATAAACACGTCTATTTGCCAAGCAAAGTATTTAATTGCTGGCTGTGCACAAATATATTTCATTTAATTTAATTTTTATGGGCAAGGTATCGTATATGACCCAGTTAATGAATAACCATTCCATATATAATAATTTGCATTATCTTGCGTAAAGTACTTTGTTCCCCCCAGTAGATTTGAACAAGTATTATTGCTATAAACAACTTGAGAGCTAGCTAATGTAGTTCCATTCATAAAAGCTGTTTTTAATCTTAATGTTCCACCGCCACATAAGTTATTTGCAGCTGCTGTGTTTGATTGAGGATTATCAACACTATAATAAACTTGTACTGAATTACAAGTAGAAAGAGGCACTATTGTTGTATGTGTTGTATTAACACAGTTCGCACCAAATCTTGATGTTAATGTTATTGTAGCTCCAGCAACAGCCGTTACTGTTGCACCCGCTTTTAAAACGCTTACTGTTACTATATTAGAACCGCTGACTGTGGCTGAGCCATTATTTGAACTTAAAGTAAATTCATCAGTATCACTATAACTTGTTCCAAAAAATCCAGTAAGAGTATAACTACCACCTGTATACGAGCCTGAGCTAAAATTAGCTGTACAATCATCTGTTCTGGCTTGAGCGTTATTACAAGCTGCACAATCAGCATACTGTTCAGATATTGCCCCATCAGCTGTTGGTTGACTTGCACCTTCAAAGTATGTACCTGTTTGAAAACATACTCCTGTGCCTATATCAACCACTGTGTTACTAGCTAAAGGATTAACACTTGTAAATGTACCAAATTTAAGAAAATCATCGTCACAAGCAAGAAGTCTATAAGTTCTTTCCTGTTCTGAAGCCTCAAACCAAGATATATCTTTAGTTGCAAATTCGCTTTCACTTTGGCTTCCTACAATAGTACATTTATATTTTTTTGTACCAGCACCACTGTTATCTGGATTAAAAGTTGAACTTGTTCCAACTGTACTGCCATAACTACTACCGCCATCAGTTGATACTTGCCAGTTAAAAGTTGCTGCTGTGTAATTTACCGCTGCTGCTGTTAATGTAACACTTGTGCCTATTAGTATTGCACCTGCCCCACTTTGATTATCTGATATTGTAACAGAACAACCTAAAGATGAACAACAACTATCAAAAGCAGAGGTATTTGTTGCTGTAGTTGTATCATCAAAACTACCCGCACTTGCGTTAGTTACTTTGTATGATCCAGCATTACCTCCTTCAAAAGAAGCTAATTGAACAACATTACCTACAGCAAAACCAGTAGCATTTGTAATTTTTATATTATAACTTGTGCCTCCTCCAGGACAAGCTTGCACGGTTACTGTTTGTGTTGGCACACTAAATGTTACGGTATGAGTATCTTCTTTTGAAACTCCTGCTTCATCAGTTGCAATAACTTTATATGAAAAAGCTCCTGCACTGCTTTCGCTTGCATAAAATATAGGGTCAGAACTTGGCCCTTGTACTATTGCTTCACTTCCGCCAGGGGGTGTTCTTTTCCATGTAAATGATGTTGGCACATAGTTTGAAGCACTAGCCGTTAATTGAGCAGCATCATTTGTGTTAGCTGTGGCTGCACCTGTTATGGTAATTGATTGAGCTGTACCTGTACATACATGCCATCTAGTTGTTGTTCCATCTACTGTTTTTTCTAATACACTTCTACTAGCATTAACGTAAGCATAATGTGTTCCATCAGAATAAGTACCAGCTGTTATAGTGCCTGTAGCACCTGCTGCATCCGTATACAATACAGTTGAACCTGATAAGTTTGATACTAATTGGTTGTAGTATAACGTTACTAAATCTGTTGAATTACAAGCAGTTGTTTTGGCTGCTATGTCACCTCCAGCTGTACGTTTTAAACTTACTGATTGATAATCTGATACAATTACTGGGGCTTTATTTGATGTTATACTTCCGTTTAATACACATCTAAAATGCAAACTATCCGCAGTAGATTCGGTAGTTGTTGTGCTTTTAGCCGCAGCAGTTCCTGATATTGCTCCTCCTACACTACTAGAATTACTAGCAAAATCATCTGTACTTCTTTGAAATTGATAGCTGTAAGTACCACCTTGAGAGGAATGACTTGGTGTTGCTGTTAATGTTATAGTTTGTCCCCTCACAACACTTCCCGTTGCTGTTATTGCTAATGTTGGTGGATCCTGTGCTATACACGTATCCGCGTTGTTTACATTAGCAAGTGTAGGTGTACCATCAAAAGAACCTCCTGTATAATTTGCGTTTGTAACAACCCAATGAGTAAAGCCTGAGCTATCAGTTGCTGTAAAGTCTATTACTTTATTAGCTACTAAATCTGCAACATTGAAGTTTTTTACAACACTTGAATTTCTACAAGCTGTTACAGTTATTGCTTGAACAGCAGAATTAGTACTACATACTATTGCCGTGTTTGGTATTCCAAATTCGTTTATAAATCTATATTTATTATTACTTCCGTCAGTTGAATTAGAATATGTACCTTGCTGAAAATTATTTATGTTTCCTTGAATATCTGTAAAAAATTGTGTTACATTATCAAAAGTAGCATCATTACCAAATATAGTTCTTGTTGTGCTAGATGCAGTACAAGCCGCTTGGGCAACCTCTGTTCCTGACTGGAACCTAGCTGTATACGATGTTCTAGCCGACCATACAATATTTACAACAGAAGAATCCGTGGTTCCATTTACTTGACATTTATAATAAATAGTGTCTGCTGTAGTTTCCGTTGTGGTTAAAGTACTGCTTGTTGCGCCTGCTATTTCACTTAAACTATTACTAGCCGTTCCTTTAAACCATTTAAAAGTATTTACTGTACCTGTTGTAGTAGCAGATAAAGTAACATTATCATGTGTAAATGCTGTAGTGGGAGCTTGCACAACCACTGTTGATGATTGTGGTGCATTTATAGTGGCTCTTGTTCCAACACATAAACCGCTTATAACTCTTGCGGTTATAGTCGCTCCTTCATTCATTGTTGTTGTATGCCCTGCGGCTAATTCACTTTTAGTTACTGTACCATCACCTATAGTACCTGAGCTTACAGTTAAAATAAGATTATCACTATTTGTATAACTTGATCCAAATGTACCTGTTATAGTACAACCATTATTTGAATAACTACCAACTGCTAATGTTAAACCACAATCCAACGTTGTAGTTGTGGTAGTTGTGCTTGTAGTTGTGGTAGTTGTGCTTGTAGTTGTGGTTGTAGTAGTTGTAAATGGCACTCCACTGTGATTAGCTATATTACCCAGCCCTTGTATTGAAAAGTTTTTTAGTTTTGAATCTAATTCAGTACCGGATAATGTATTTAATTCTTCTTCAGTTCCAGATATATTAGCAAAATATTTACCTTCTTTTTTAGTAAAATTAATAATTTCACCAGTTTGTTGATCAGTTGTTATTACATCAATACCATTTAGTTTTGATAGCCACCCTGTAGTTCCTTCATATGAAATAGTTTGAAAGTTTTTTATTGTTGAAGGGTCTTGATTAAATATAAATTTTAATCCAGAAGTATGTTGTATACCATAAAAATTATTTCTATTAACCTCTGCGGCATGGTGCTGATAAAGCTCACCAGCTGAACATGTATAATATTTACCATTTACTGATATTCCTGTATCAGGTAAAAAAGATAATCTTGAAATCCAGCCGTCTACATCTTCTTTAAAAGCTAAACTACTTAATACTGCAGGTATAGTTAGTATATACTGTTGAGAATAAACATCAAATGAACCAACTATTTGTTCTGTTTCTGCAATTAAATTTTCTCTAAAATACGATGTCATACCTTTAGCAGAAATAACAGTTAATCCGTCTTGTGTTAATCTTAAAACACTTCCTCTTGATTTATCCGTAAAATATGCTCTGTATCCATGAGAAGCAAATGATTCTGGATTTTTAGATATTCCATATTCGCCTTTATAAGCTATAGCCTGCCCTAATACATTTTGGTTAGATGTTAAATTTACATTTCCATCCGAATTGAATAAAGCGTCTTTATTAGCTAATACTCTTAATATTTTATCTTCACATAAAGCTATTATATCTGTATTTCTTGTGTGAAGCTTTTGAATACTACCATATTCAGGATTTATTTCTTTTGTAATTTTTAAACCAGGATTAAATTCATTTAATTTATTTACATCTGATTCAGAATTAAAAATACCAGAAAATATTAAACTGTTTTTTTGATGTCTTTCAGTATATTCATCAGTTATAGTTGTAGATAATTTTACACCATTTTCTAAAAATTGTCCAGTAAAAGTATCTTTAATTCTATTACTTTCAGTTCCATCCGCACCCATAAAAGCATTTGTAAAAGATAATTTCTGTGTTTGGTTTATTCCGCTAATTGCGTAGTCACCATAATTTTTTATTGGGAATGATTCAGCTGTTTCATAATATACATCTAATGAATCAAGTTCTTTAGGTATTACTTCAAACTGGGCAGGTATGTCAACATTAATACCTATATCAAAAGCGCTACCCACAGAATTTGTAGCGGCAGTGCTACTGTAACAAATATAAAATTCAGTAGGCCTCCCAGCACCGTCATGCTTATAATATACATTTTCCACTACATTCGTAACTAAATCAATATGATCAATACCAGATAAATCTGGGCTGGACGTAGATATAGCGTATCCATCAGCATCGTTATTACTACATATATTATTTTGATTCATTGTGTCGCTAAATGTAGAAGTAACTGTTGCACTTTGAGGATATAATATTTCGTATATAGACCCTCCATAAAAATAAAAATCGTGAATCATAAATTCATTACCAAACTGCTCTGCATAAGATCCAAGCGATAACCCATTTGATTCTATATCAGCTGATGTTTCAGCAAGAGCTGTTTTGTATATTTTAGAAAATTTGGATGATGGTATTGAATTATCACTGCCGGCAATTCCTTGTGCTGCAGTAAGATTACTTTTAAGTGCTGTATTGTTTTTAACTTTTATAAAAAAGCTATCATCATACCTTGCTCCACCTGCCATATTTTGAGGCCTTGTTTCTGAAAGATCTAATACTTTAAAAGTATAATCATCAGGACCTTCACCTAGTACCTTGCCGTAATCAACTGGATGAGTTGTATTAAGAGGCTTTTTTAATATTATTGAATCGCTTTTTTGAACTTTATCTATTTCAAAACTAGGTATTACAAGCCAAGCTGTATCACCCCCGTCTTCTGTATTTTCTTCTACACCTGATGCAACAAGATTATAAGCCTGCCCTTTATTTTCTTTAATAAAATATTTAAATCTTTTAATTCTATTTAAATCAAAAATTATTCTTGCCTCAGCCGCAGGCGCGGATGTAAAAGTAACAGTCCCTGTAGAAGCATTATAATCATAATCATTATTAGCGCTAGAAGTTTTAGGTATTTTAGGTGTATCCATATCATCTACATATACCGCAAAATCATTAATAGTTTTAGGTTTATTAGGAAACTTTAAAGGAAAATCTTTTCTTGATCCATTACCACTATATTCATCCTCTCCATTAATGCCGTCCCCCCCAACACCAGGCGGTAAACCTTCCATTGTAATTTCAAATCGATTACCAAATCCATTTGTATTTGCTGATCCAGTTGAATAAGTTGTATACGGAACTTTTTTAAATCCCCCAGGGCTTGTTGTAACGGGTGTTTGTCTGCCATGCTCATCTTCAAAAACAATACCTATTTGATAATTTCTACCGCTTTTTACAGTAGCAGAATCTTTAACTGTGTTATTATCAACGCCTACAAAACCAGGCGCTGTTGTATCAGAAGCATTAAAAAATGTTCTAGTAATTTCATCTTCAACAAAAGTTCTTGGAATTAAATCAACACTATTAAAAACTGGGCTAAATCCCTCAATGTCTATGCCATCTTTATAATTACCAAAAATTAATCTATTGCCCACAGTGTCTAACGCTTTAGCTCTATATGGTACATTATCAAAAACTCTAAATAATTGATCGTCTGGTATTACTGATTTTTTACTTTCATCATTTACGCTTATACCGCCTGAGTATCCTGTTAAAGCTTCTGCAATAGATATGGTTTTATATATGTATATATTTGTATTATTTGATTCTTTATATAAAATATCTACATATTCTATATTGTTAAGTATATCTGAATTATTTCTACCGTTACCACATTCTATATTAAACAATGAAGCTTTTGTAACATTGTTAATCATACGTGTATTTTCGCCATCTTGTACTGAATATGAACTAATAGTCAAGCCTAATGCGCCAGAATTAGGAAAAAACACAGTTTCAGAAAAAGGTGAAAATGCAGAATATTGACCATTTTTAAATTTCCATCTGTAAGCAAATTTTACAAATTTTTCACCATAAATAGTTGAATTATTTGTAACAATTTTAGATCCTCTTAAATCTTCATTAGGAATACTATTATCTTTTGTAGTTTCAATAACAACTTTTGGAGCATTGTGTGGTTTTTTTCTAATTAACGTAATATCAGATTCTCTAAAAGCTTGTTCGTTAATTCGTGTAGTTTGATCATAAGTTGAAGCTGACCCTGATTTAAAAACAGAATCATCACTTATATCAATTATTTTAGGTTCAGAATTATTATCTGTAAAAATCAAATAATCCTGTAGTATGGCTATTCCGGTAATTTTTGTATCTGTAAAATTTAATATATTTTTAGTAGATTCTGTAATACCTGATCTAGTATCAACTATTACAGGAATTGAGGTTTCAGTTACCGCATTATATTCAACTATAGCATTTACTGATGTACCTTTTATAAATAAATATAATTTATTAGTTTCATTATTTTCAATAGATCCAACACACTTACCACCTATGCCATAAGTTCCTGTATAAGTGCCTGAAGCGGTTTTATTTGCATATTTGTTACCTAATACATTTTGTACAGTACCAGCATCGTTAGCTTCTGTACTTGATATTTGTATATTTGAAGCATCTCTATATTCACCTTCCGGCAAAAGTCTCTCATCGAGGTCTTTATTCATTCTTCCCCTAAGGAATGTTTTTTTGATTTCTGGCATTTAATTAATGTTTAAGATGCTTAGACTTGTTTCTCATTATTTGAGAAAGCTCATTTAATTTAATATTTGATAATCTTAATTTAGCATTACGCATTGCTGCTCTTCTTTCTCTTCTAAATCTATTTACAATATATTCAGGAACATTTGCTTTTGCGGATAATATAGCGTGTGCTACATATTTATAAACAGCTTCTTCAGCCATTTTATGTATTTTCATTTCCGCATCAGTTCCAAGTCCATCTGATACATAATGTAATAATAAGTTTTTACCTGAAAGATTGCTACTAAACCCAAAATTACCGTTTGCTTCATCGTGTATAAATACACCGTTTACTTGTAAATTTTCTGGACTGCTACCATATCTTCTACCATAACCTATTATACTGTCACTATATGTTGGATTTTGTGCAAAATAATCTTTTGAGCTTGAGGAACCAAGCGAAGGGTTTGTTTCAATACCTTTAAAACTTTGAGTAATTTCAGGTTCTGCTAATAAAAGAGAGTTATCATTATCATATAGATAAGTAGCATCTGTATCTTGTAATGCTGATTTTGATGGCCTAGATGTTTGGCGAGCAGGATATATTGGTCTTTCAAGCCCATTGTCGTCTGCCCATGCTAATTTAACGTAATTAACATAATCTTGTGGTACAGGCAGTGTTAAACTTGCGGGTATTGTTACTTCAAATATTTTTTCAACTCTGCTTATATCATAGCTAAACTCTTGTATTGCTCTTTTACAGTGAAATAACACATCTAGCTTTCTTGCATTGTCTATAATTTTACCATCTCCTATATAAGATACCATAAAGTTATTTACTACGTTATCTAACGATATATATTTATAATTACCTGTATTTTGGTTTTCTAATAATACTTTTATTATTACTCCATTGCCTGGAGCTGTAGTAAATGTTATAACTCCTGTGCTAGAATTATAGCTATGCAAATCATCGTCTACTTCTAATCCATCAAGAAATACTCTAAATTTTGATTCAGCTGTTGGCAAGGGCGTAAACGTTAATGTAAACGTAGTATCGCTTCCATCACCTGTAAAAAGCTGTTCGCCTTCGTAATATTCTCTTTCGCTTTGTGTTATAAGTCCCATTTATTAAGATTTTTCTTGTTGTATTTTTTTACTTTCTTTTGCGTCTGCAACCTGCGCTATATCCCCAGCCCTTAGTGTTAACCCTACATACAATAATATTTTTATAACAAGGTTTGTTTCTTCAGAGTCATGAAGTTCAAAACTAGTTGATGATCCTGCACTGTATAAAGCATTACCAACAACAGTTTGAGACGCCCAGTTTACTTCATTTGGCTTTCTAATATATGTGGCTGTTATTAAAGATGTTATAGTACTAGGATATAATACTATGCTCCATACTGATGAAGTAGTTTGTATATTCTGTGCATAAACGGGGTTAGTTGTTGATGGCGCTGTTAAAGGGGAAAGTGTATATTCTAATAGATTCTTTTGATCTATTTCCTCAACAGGCGTTGTACTATTATATATTACTGTGCCTAATTTATGTAAATCAGTTGGCAGCGTAAAATAGCTTGATACATATGAAAGAGTAGCTGAAGTTTTAAACCTACTTATTCTTTCATTAATAGTTTTTACTAAG
>Ga0208545_1000265_pt1 | contig 25154 bp, 23 predicted proteins | sample DEB08_DNA_12_FD_185498 | JGI IMG/M metagenome (GOLD analysis project Ga0208545, IMG submission 185498) | Aqueous microbial communities from the Delaware River and Bay under freshwater to marine salinity gradient to study organic matter... | ecosystem: Environmental > Aquatic > Marine > Coastal ... | reverse complement strand
GGGGGGCACACAAAGACTGCCTCGGATAGTTGGGCTGGAAGTGGCCTCGGAGATGATCCTTTTGGGAGATCCCGTGAAAGGTAAATACGCCTCGTCTTGTGGGCTGGTTGATGCGTTGTTTGAGAATGACCCAGATTTTTACAAGCATGTTTTGGACTTTGCCAGCCGAGTTAGTCATGAAAGCGGTTCGAAACGCAGTTGCGCGGATATGGCGGTCATACATCCTGATCCGAAGGGTTATCTCGCGGGTGTACGAGACAAGATAGTGCTCAAGTCTAAAAATCTTGTTGCCCCTGAACGATGCTTGGCATCCATCGAGGCCGCATGCGAATTGCCGTTGGCCGAGGGATTGGCACAAGAGAAGGCAGGTTTCGCTGAACTGCTCGACACACCTCAATCACGCGCCGGGCGGCATCTGTTCTTTGCGGAGCGTGAATGCAACAAGGTTCCGGGCGTTACCCGTGCGGACCAACCACGTGATATTAAATCGGTCGCCGTGATTGGTGCCGGAACAATGGGACGCGGCATTGCCATCGCCTTTCTGCAGGCGGGGTATCCGGTCACGCTTCTTGAAACGACGCAAGGCGCGCTGGAGCAGGGGCTGGAAAAGGTCCGGGAGCATTTCCAGCGTGCGGCTCAAAAAGGGCGGCTCAGTTTCGATCGGGCAGAGACAATCGCCGCCAACGCCACCGGGACGCTCAGCTACGGCGACCTTGTAGAGGCCGACCTGATCATTGAAGCGGCGTTTGAAAGCATGAATGTCAAACGCCAGATTTTCGAAGCGTTAGACCGGCACGCTAAACCTGGCGCGATACTGGCCTCAAACACATCGACATTGGATCTTGATGAAATCGCCGCAGTCACGTCACGTCCGGAGGATGTGATTGGCCTCCATTTCTTTAGCCCGGCCAACGTCATGCGCTTGCTGGAGGTGGTGCGGGGCGCCAAGACCGCTCCCGATGTCATTGCAACGGCAATCACGGTCGCAAAGAAGATCCGAAAGCTCTCTGTCACGGTTGGCGTGTGCTACGGCTTTGTTGGAAACCGGATGCTGGAACCATACTTCCGCGAAGGATCCCGTCTGCTTCTAGAGGGGGCGACGCCAAAACAGGTGGATGATGTCCTTGAGACCTTTGGCATGGCCATGGGTATTCACGCGATGGCAGATCTGGCTGGGGTCGATGTGGGCGCCCGCGTGCGTCAGGAACGGCGTAGTGAAATCGCTCATGACCCGACATACCAGGCTGTGCAGGACAAGTTGTTTGAACTAGGCCGACTGGGTCAGAAAACCGGGCGAGGAAGCTATGTCTACGAGGGGCGGACACGGGTCGAAGACCCAGAGATTGTTCAAATCAGTGCCCATTTGGCGGACTTGCATGGCGTTAAGCGCAGGGAAATCAGTGATCAGGAAATCCTTGAGCGTTGTCTGTTCCCCCTGATCAACGAGGGCTTATTGATCCTTGGAGAGGAAATTGCAACGCGCCCAGGTGATTGCGACCTGATCTGGGTCAATGGCTATGGCTTCCCAAACTGGCGCGGCGGCCCAATGCACTATGCTGACGAGATTGGATTAAGTCAGATTTTGGAACGCATGACCCACTATCGGCAGTCGCTAGGTGCCTATGGTGAGATGTGGTTCACGCCTGCGCCTTTGCTGGAAGAACTCGCAACCTCGGGCGTGACACTTACCGCGTATTTTAATGGCAAAAAGGAAAAAACATGAGAGAAGCCGTTATCGTCTCAACAGCACGAACCCCTATTGGGGTTGCCTTCAAGGGTGCGCTGAACAACATCAAATCCCCAACCATGATGGGGCACGCCATTGAGCACGCGGTTAAACGTGCAGGTGTGGACCCTGGTTTGATCGAAGATGTCGTCATCGGATCGGTTCTTACGGCGGGGACAGCAGGCATGAATGTCGCCCGGTTGTCTGCGCTTGCTGCTGGCCTTCCCAATACGGCAGCGGGACAGACGATCGACCGGCAATGCTCCTCCGGGTTGATGGCCATTGCGACGGCGGCTAAGCAGATCATCGTGGATGGTCAGAACGTCGCCGTTGCTGGCGGGCAGGAAAATATTTCTGCCCTGCAGAATGCCTATCTGAAATGGGCGGGCGATGAGAAAGATCCAAACGTTATCGCCCAATCTGAGCATGCCTATATGCCGATGCTGATGACGGCGGAAAATGTTGCGCGGACCTATAAGATCAGTCGTGACGCCCAGGATGAATATGCAGCACTTTCCCAAGGTCGGACGGCCCGGGCTCAGGCCGCTGGCGCCTTTGATGAAGAGCTCGTTGCGATCACTGCGATCAAACGGGTCAAAAACCGCGAAACCGGAGAGGAAACCCTGGAAGAGGTGACCTTGTCAAAAGACGAAGGCAACCGGCCTGGCACGACGGCTGAAACACTTGGGGCATTGAACCCGGTTGTCGAAGGCGGTGTGATCACTGCCGGAAACGCAAGCCAGCTTTCTGACGGAGCCTCGGCTTGTGTGCTCATGGAAAGCAAAATGGCTGAGCAACAGGGCCTCACACCGCTAGGTATCTATCGCGGTATGGCAGTTGCCGGAAACGCACCGGAAGAGATGGGGGTTGGCCCGATCTTTGCCATTCCAAAGCTTCTGAAGAATGCAGATCTTTGCATTGACGACATCGGCCTTTGGGAACTTAACGAAGCCTTTGCCTGTCAGGTTCTCTATTGCCGCGACCATCTTGGGATTGATCCCGAAATCTACAATGTGAACGGCGGCGCAATATCGATTGGCCACCCCTACGGTATGACAGGTGCGAGACAGGTTGGGCATGCCCTGCTTGAAGGGAAGCGTCGTGGCGTAAAATACGTGGTTACCTCCATGTGTGTTGGCGGTGGCATGGGGGCTGCGGCTTTGTTCGAAATCGCCTGAGATAAATTGTAAATAGGAAAAGTAATAAATATGACTAAAACTGTACTTTTAACGGGTATTTCAGGCTATGTTGGCTTGTACTGTGCTAAGGAACTACTGGAATTGGGCCATACCGTCCGGGGTACCGTGCGCAACCAGGCCAAGGCTCAAGAAGTACGCGAAACACTTAATTCGGTTTCCGTCAACACCAGAAATCTAACATTTGTTGAACTTGATCTTACGGCTGACCAAGGTTGGAATTTAGCGGCTAAGGGCTGTGATTTTATTATGCATGTGGCCTCACCCTTTTTCGCTTCGAACCCGAAGAATCCACAGGAAATGATTGCTCCAGCAGTTGATGGTACCTTGCGAGTACTGCGTGCCGCGAAGAAGGCGGGTGCAAAACGCGTTGTTCTTACCAGCTCAATAATGGCAATGATGGGCAGCTTGAAGACCGGCAAATTCACCTCAAAAAATTGGACCGAGGTCAACGCCGCAAGTATTAGCACCTACACCAAAAGCAAAACTCTGGCAGAAAATGCTGCATGGGAATTCATCGACAACCAAGGTGGTGAGAAGCCAATAGAGCTCGTCGTCATCGCCCCAGGTGGGGTATTAGGCCCGCCGTTGGGCCACCGTATTACAGGTGAATCCATGTCAATGATGAATAAAATGCTGCATGGGGATTTACCAATGGTACTAGATGCCGCCTTCCCAATGGTGGACGTGCGCGACGTTGCTAAATTGCACGTGCAGGCCCTGACACTACCCGACGCCGCCGGCAAAAGAGTGATTGCAGCCAGCGCAGAACCTAACGGAATGCTAAGTGCTGCGCAGATTCTAAAAGAAGAAGGTTACAAGGGGCCTAGTACACGTGTAGCACCTAGCTTCTTATTGCGCTTAACAGCGTGGTTTAACCGTGAAGCCGCAGGAGCGGTTGGCATGCTAGGAATGAACCTGAGTTGCGATAATTCCGAAACACGTAGTTTGTTTAACTGGAAGCCAATTCCCTTCAAAAAGTCTGTGCTTGAAACTGCTTCTACCTTGGAAACTATTCAAAATGCCGATTGGAGAAAGTGATGAGCAAGGTTTTAGCGGTTATTTTATCGATCCCAAATCAAACTTCATAAGTTGTTGTTGTAGCTGTCAAGCCGGCACTGTAATGAGTTCAAGCAGTGGTAAAAAGGTTTGGTGGCGTTGTGCATTAGGGCATGAGTGGAAAGCGTTTTCGCCGATTTGCAAAACCTGATGCTTGATCTACTAGGTCAGTCGACACCGCTTAGAGCCCACTTTGACCGATACTGCGTGATGAACCGAAGGCGGCTTTGCACAGTTAGTGATCTTTGTGAAGTCACATGGACTGCCCTAACTTGCCTTGCAATAGTTTACCGAATGCTGCGCAGTCGCATCCCTAAAGCGGTTCACGGTACATTGTGCTGTCCAGTCTTAGTCTGGTGGTCCCTAACTTCAACATTCCAGAAGCGAGAAGCCTGGAAACGTTGCTCAGCGAATTGCTGCACCAACGTTACTCAGGTAGAAATCTCTCCGCTTTGACGCTTTGACAAGTCGTTGAACCAAATTTTAAGAACGAAATGCTGACAGCTGAATTCATGGCTCGTTTCTCGTTCGAGTCTTTCGTTTGGATTGTTTGGCACCTTCGGATCGATTCGAAATGTAGGCTAAAGTCGCGTTTTTAGGTCACTTTCGTGTCCGTTAAAAAGATTTCCGATAAAGCAAGGTAGTATAAAACAAACAAAATAATAGAAATGGCAACAAAAAAGTATCAGTTTTACACCCATCCTGCTGTAGTTGCCCAAAATAAAGGTTGCTAAAGTAAAATTGTAGAATCAGTCGTTTGAGCTGTGAGGAATGGTTTAATAGAAAGGAGGAGCAAATGATGCAACCAGATTTAGAACTTGTACAAATAGGGCGCGGTGAGACATTTAGAGCTTATGAACACGGCTATCCATTTTCAACGGTGCGCTGGCATTTTCACCCTGAGTATGAGTTGCATTATGTCGTTTCAACGAAGGGCCGTTACTTCGTTGGCGACTTTATCGGCACGTTTGAACCTGGAAATCTTGTGCTGACCGGTCCGAACTTGCCGCACAATTGGGTAAGTGATGTTAAGACCAACAAAAAAGTTACTTTGCGCAACCGGGGAATACAATTCACGGATGAGGCCATCCGTGGCGCGATGGGCGTCCTTCCCGAACTTCAATGCCTTTCAGAAATGCTGAACAAAAGCCGCAATGGCCTGTTGTTTTCGAATGCCACATCTGAAGTCGTAGCGCCCAAATTGGCCGAACTAATGCATGCGCATGGTATCCGCAGGATTGAACTTTTCATTGCGATAGTAAATGCCCTTAGTCAGGACATACAAATGCAACAACTAACCAGCAACGATTACCTGCCTGACCCTTCCGGCTACATGTCTAATGGGCTGAACATGGCCCTTGCTTTCATTGACGCTAACCTTGTTGAATCATTTAACGAAGGTGACCTAGCCGAGATCGTTGGCATAAGTAGATCAACCTTTTCACGCAGCTTCCGGAAGCACACAGGCATGTCCCTTGTGCGTTATGTAAATCGACTGCGCATCGGCCTGGCCTGTCAAATGCTCGTCTCTGATCATGGCGAGAGTATCACTGACATCTGCTTTGATTGTGGATTTAACAATCTGTCAAACTTCAATCGTCAATTTGCAGCACAGAAAGGGATGCCACCTTCAAAATTTCGAACCCATATGCTTGACTATGCAACCACGAACTTCGGCCGAGATCAAATTATCCATGCGGCATAAGCGCCTCTCTTAGTTAGGACAGTCCCCACACTAACGTTCGCTACTAATGACAAAGAATGTATCTGTAACCTGCTGGGCTCTTCCAGTGGGGCAGTACTAAACACCCGGCTTACAGAACAAAGCCGGTCAATCAAGAAAGAAACCAACAGAGGAGACTCAAATGAAACTTAAGTTAACAACAGTAGTGACGACGCTTACTGCGCTTTTTATTAGCAGCACCGTAAGCTTTGCTCAAACAACAGGTACCGTCGCGTTCTTGATGCCTGATCAAGGCTCGACCCGCTATGACGAGCACGATTGGCCCGGCTTCCAGGCAGAAATGGAATTGCTATGCCCAGATTGCACAGCCATTTACCAGAATGCCAACAACGACGTCGCGCTACAGCAGCAACAATTCAACTCAGTGATTGCGCAGGGCGCAACCGTTGTAGTGCTTGACCCCGTGGATTCGGGCGCAGCAGCTGCCATGGTCGAGTTGGGACAAGCACAAGGTATCAAAATTGTTGCCTATGACCGGCCAATCCCCGATCGCGCTCCAGACTTCTATGTCTCCTTTGATAATGAAGGAATTGGTTATGCCATCGCGCAAAGCCTCATTGAGCATCTGCGTATTACGGGTGTCTCACCCGAAGGTGTCGGCGTTCTTCAAGTAAACGGATCTCCAACCGATGCAGCCGCCGGCTTGATCGCTGATGGCTCGCGCAGAGCAGTTGAAGAGTCTGAATTTGAGCATCTTGCTGAGTTTGACACGCCGGGCTGGGCGCCGCCAAAAGCACAAGAATGGGTTGCTGGTCAGATTACGCGATTTGGAGACCAAATCGTAGGTGTGGTAGCGGCAAATGATGGCACTGGCGGCGGCTCAGTTGCAGCCTTCAAAGCTGCTGGCGTTGATCCAGTCCCACCAGTCACTGGTAATGACGCGGAGATAGCTGCACTTCAGCTTATTATCGCCGGAGATCAATTCAATACGATCTCCAAACCTAGCGAAATTGTGGGTGCAGCTGCGGCCAATATCGCATTCACATTCTTGAATGGTGGTACTCCTGAAGCCACAACAACACTTTACGATGCACCGTCGCAACTCTTCGTGCCGGCCGTCGTGACACGTGGCAACCTTAAGGAAATCGTGATAGACACAGGCATCGTTACTGCCGAGCAGCTTTGTACCAATGATTTTGCAGCATATTGTGCTGAACTCGGCATCGAGTGATTGAAAACATGGCGTCGGACCTCCCACCGAAGCCGCAAGAAAGGGGTGCTGGCGGTCGAGTGTGCCGCCAGCACCAAACCGAACTAGAGGGTATAACCGCATGATACAAACACAAACAACACGAAAACACGGGGAATTACTCTTGAAAATGAGTGGAGTTTCCAAACAGTTCGGCCCTGTGAGAGCCTTGGACGACATTGATTTGGAAGTCCACGCTGGCGAAGTCGTTGCTCTGGTCGGTGACAATGGCGCGGGCAAGACTACACTTGTTAAAGTGCTTGCCGGGGTGCATCAACCGACGTCGGGCACGATCGAATATCTAAGCGAGAAAATTACGTTCGACAACCCACGCAAAGCACTTGAAATGGGAATTGCAACGGTTTTTCAAGATCTTGCACTTTGTGAAAATCTAGACGTCGTTGCAAATTTGTTTCTTGGGCAAGAGATTTCACCATGGCGGCTGAACGAAGTTGAGATGGAAGTCCGCGCGTGGAACTTGCTTCAAGAACTGGCGGCCCGTATCCCGTCGGTCCGTGAGCCTATCGCATCACTTTCAGGCGGGCAGCGTCAAACTGTTGCGATTGCGCGTTCACTTGTCATGGAACCTGAAATAATTATACTCGACGAGCCGACGGCAGCCCTTGGTGTCGCCCAAACCGCAGAAGTCCTGAACCTCATTGAGCGAGTAAGTCGCCGAGGACATGGAGTGATCTTAATTTCTCATAACATGGAAGATGTACGCGCAGTCGCTGACCGAATTGTTGTGCTGCGTCTTGGCCGAAACAATGGCGTGTTTACGACCGAGAATTCGCATGAGGAACTTGTCTCTGCGATCACCGGCGCCTCCAACAACTCTGTTTCCCGGCGTAATGCACGAAAACTCAAAGCGAAGACAGATCTAACAAAGGACCAAAAATGACCGACGAAAACAATAGCCAACAACTTGATCGCGCAGATACGCGTGTACGTTACGACGAGGGAATTTCCGGCGCACTACGAGATTTAATAGACCGAACAAGGTCTGGGGATTTGGGCATACTTCCAGTTCTTGTTGGCCTCATTCTTATATCGGTCGTTTTTACTTTGCTTAACCCGGTCTTTCTCGCACCGATTAACCTCGCCAATCTTCTTTTCGATGCGTCCGCCGTCGGTTTCATCGCGCTTGGTATCATATTTGTGTTGCTGCTCGGAGAAATTGATCTCTCAGTTGGGTCAATGAGTGGACTCGCTTCCGCGATGATCGGCGTCCTTTGGGTGGAAACAGGTTTGCCGCTTCCCTTGGCAATAGTGGGGGCATTGGCTGCTGGGGCGCTCGTAGGCCTCCTTTTCGGCCTTCTTCGAAATCGTTTTGATATGCCAAGCTTCGTGGCAACTCTAGCTGGGCTCCTCACCCTATTGGGCTTACAACTCTACATTCTTGGACCAACGGGTTCAATTAACCTACCGTTCACATCTCCGCTCGTGCGGTTTGGTCAGCTTTTGATCATGCCAGCGTGGCTGTCTTATACGTTGGCAATCCTGCCGGGACTCCTGCTAATCTATGGCGGAATTATGGCTGCGAAACGTCGCAATAAAGCGAACCTTTCCTACACTAATCTAAACGTCACTGCTTTAAAGGCTGTGATGATAACTGCAGTTTTGCTTTTTTCCGTTTACTACCTCGAAAAGGGCCGAGGCGTGCCATGGATGTTTGCCATATTCACGTTTGTTGTTATGTGTGCTGAGTACGCCCTAACACGCACAAAGTGGGGTCGCTCAATGTTCGCTATCGGTGGTAACGCTGAGGCAGCCAGACGATCTGGGATCAATGTGGATTCAATTCGAATGACGGCCTTTGTGCTATGTTCAACCTTTGCAGCGCTTGGTGGTGTTTTCTCATCGGCTAGACTGGCCTCAGCAAGCATCCAGGCGGGGACTGGCGACGTCAATCTTAATGCAATCGCGGCAGCGGTCATTGGCGGCACCTCTCTCTTTGGAGGTCGTGGTTCAGCATGGTCGGCGCTTCTCGGTGTTCTGGTCATCATGGCAATCTCAAACGGTTTGACGCTTCTCAACCTGAATTCCTCGCTTCGCTTCATGATTACCGGCGGTGTTCTAGCCTTTGCGGTCATCGTGGACTCAATCGCCCGCCGCTCACGTGCCAGCCATGGCCGAGCGTGAAACCAATGTTTGTAAAATGTACAAACAAACTTTGGTAATAGTCTCAAAATGTACAAACATATAGAAAAAGATAAACACCATGACAAATCAGCTTATTGGAAAAACGGCCGCTATTACAGGCGCGGCCTCTGGAATCGGATTGGAATGCGCACGCACAATGATCGCAGCAGGTGCTGACGTGGTGCTGATCGACCAATCAGAGGAGGGGTTGGCAAGTGCCTGTGCAGACTTAGGCGACAAAGCGCACCCACTGGTTGTCGATCTTCTTGACGGCCCCGTGGTCACGGCAATGATGCCTAAAATTATTGACCTTATCGGGGGAGTGGACATTTTCCATGCCAATGCAGGTGCGTACATCGGGGGTGCCGTTGCCGACGGAGATCCCGACGACTGGGACAAGGTGCTTAATCTAAACACCAATGCTGTGTTCCGATCTGTTCACGCGGTATTGCCTCATATGATTGCCCGGAAACGTGGCGATATCATATTCACAAGCTCAGTTGCAGCCGTCACACCAGTTGTGTGGGAGCCAATCTACACAGCCTCGAAACATGCAGTGCAAGCGTTCTTGCATGCGACCAGACGCCAGTTAATCAAACACAATATTCGCATGGGGGCTGTCTTGCCTGGCCCGGTGATATCACCACTGCTTGATGATTGGCCAAAAGCAAAGATGGATGAAGCGCTGGCCACAAAGTCGCTGATGGGGGCCAAAGAGGTCGCTGATGCAGTGATGTTTATGGTGACCCGCCCGCCAGGGGTTGTGGTGCGCGATCTGACGATCTTGCCGCATGGATGTGACATCTGAATCACCAGAAACCGTTTTTACGTAAAAGAACACTTTAGGAAAGAGTTGGAATATAAATGCTTAAAAATAAAAATTTACTGAACCGCTTCAAGCTTGATGGCAAAGTTGCTCTTATCACTGGTGGTACTCGTGGTATCGGCCTGGCCACTGCCAGAGCACTCGGAGATGCTGGAGCACGGCTTTTTATTAGCTCGCGCAACGATGGCGAAGAGGTAGAAAAGGCGCTTGGCGCGTTGGGTTATGACGCCACATTTATTGCCGCTGACCTAACCGACCCTCAAGCACCGGCGGCACTCATTGCTGATGTCCTTGAACAGACGGGACGACTAGACGTTCTCATCAACAATGCCGGTGTCGCCTTGCACGGTGATTCAGCAGAATTCTCTGACGAGGATTGGCAGCGCGTGATGTCGCTGAATGTTGATGCGGTCTTTCGTTGCTGTCGCGCAGCTATTCCGGCTATGCGGGCGCAGGGCGGTGGGGCAATTGTCAATGTCGGGTCCATGTCCGGCATTGCCTCCAACATTCCGCAAAATCAAGTGGCCTACAACAGCTCCAAGGCGGCGGTTCACATGATGACTAAAAGTCTTGCCAGCGAACTTGCTCTTGACAATATCCGCGTTAATGCTCTCGCGCCCGGCTATATTCAGACTGATATGTCTCAAGGCGGCATCGACAACCCCGAGTGGTTCCCAATCTGGAGAGACATGACGCCAATGCAGCGTGTCGGCCAGCCAGAAGAAGTGGCGATGGCCGCACTTTTCCTCGCCTCTCCTGCGTCAAGCTACGTAACTGGCGACATTCTTGTGATCGACGGTGGATACACCACGCGATGACACACTCAAGGGACGAATTTGAATGCCAATGATCAACACACAACGACTTGCGGGAAAGACCGCACTCATTACCGGCGCGGCGCGTGGCATTGGCCGTGGCTTTTCTGAGCGCTTTGTTCGGGAAGGCGCCCGCGTCGCCATTACCGATATTGATCTTGATGCTGCACAGAAAACAGCGTCTGAGATCGGAGACGCGGCAATCGCACTGCACATTGATGTGAGCGATCAGGATAGCATCGAAGCTTGCGTCGCCGGTGCTGTGGACGCCATCGGTGGTATCGACATTCTAATCAACAACGCAGCACTTTTTGATGCGGCGCCAATCGCCGATATCACGCGGGACAGCTTCGATCGGCTGTACGCCGTAAATGTTGCGGGGACGATGTTCACGATGCAGGCGGTCGCCCGCCACATGATCTCACGCGGCAAAGGTGGGAAAATTATCAATATGGCTTCGCAGGCAGGTCGGCGCGGCGAGTCACTTGTCGCGGTTTACTGCTCGACCAAAGCTGCCGTAATATCATTGACCCAATCCGCGGGTCTGAACCTGATTGAGCATGGTATAAATGTGAACGCAATTGCCCCGGGCGTCGTTGACGGTGAACACTGGAACCATGTCGATGCAATGTTCGCCAAGCTGGAAAACAAGAAGCCGGGACAGAAGAAAGCTGAGGTCGCAGTAAGCGTGCCGTATGGCCGCTTCGCGACACCAGATGACCTGACCGGGATGGCCGTGTTCCTCGCTTCAGATGATGCCAATTACATCGTCTCGCAGTGCTACAACGTGGACGGTGGCCAATGGATGAGCTGACGTGCCCGCGCGTGCGACGTGCACATTCAAAGGGTACCTGCCAGAGGCAAACCGCATGAAGAAAGTCGTGGTTATTGGCGAAGTTTTGGTTGAAATCATGGCCGACAGCATCGGCGATGGTTTTCTTGAAGCAATTGGGCTTACCGGCCCTTTCCCCTCCGGTGCACCCGCAATTTTCATCGATCAGGTCGCGAGACTCGGTCAACCTTGCGGCATTGTCTCGGCAGTTGGAGATGATGACTTTGGCATAATCAATCTCAAGCGGCTTTCTATGGATGGTGTGGACATATCAGGGGTCTCAATTGACCCTGATCGCCCGACAGGCAGCGCCTTCGTGCGGTATCATGCGGATGGGTCCCGCGATTTTGTTTACAACATAAAACACAGTGCTTGCGGGACGATCCCAAGAACGCCCGAGGTGGCGCAGGTTCTCGAGGCCGCAGATCACCTCCACGTGATGGGGTCTTCGCTATCCAGCTCCGAATTTGTGGCGCTGAATCTTGAGGCCGCCCGCAAAGTCAAAACCAATGGCGGGACAATTTCCTTCGACCCAAACTTGAGAAAAGAGATTCTGAACACGCCCGGACTACGGGATGCCATGGCCGATGTCCTGTCCCTTACGGATGTGTTCCTTCCAAGCGGAGAAGAACTAACGCTCCTCACCGACGCGACCGATCCAGCGATTGCCGCGAAAGAGCTTCTGGCGCTTGGGCTTCAATATGTTGTTCACAAAATGGGGTCGGGCGGCGTCCACATTTATGACGCGAGCGGCGACCGTTTCGTCCCCGCTTATTCGGTGACTGAAATCGACCCAACCGGCGCAGGCGATTGTTTTGGCGGCGCGTTCATTGCGCTTTGGCTTCAAGGGTTGGACATCGACAAAGCCGTTTCCCTTGCCTCAGCAGCCGGTGCGTGTGCCGTTCAGCATCGTGGTCCTATGGAAGGCGCGTCGAGCCTCGAGACGCTTGTTCGTTTCGTCAAAGAACACAAAGACCAACGAAACATCGCTGGGAGTTGAGCGCATGAATGTCCACGAGCTTATTGAACGCAATAGGAACGGAGAGAGTATCGGCTTGCCGAGCTTCTGTACCGCAAATCAGCACGTCTTGGAGGCGACGCTCGGTTTCGCGGCCGAAAATGAGCTGCCCGTTCTGATTGAGGCTACCTGTAATCAGGTCAATCAGGAGGGTGGATATACCGGCATGAAACCCGCCGACTTTGCGTCTTGGGTCGCGCGGATGGCAAGCCATGCTGGGGTCAAGACGGATCAATTGCTTTTGGGCGGCGATCACCTTGGCCCGAACCCCTGGCGTGATGAACCGGTCGCCGCTGCGATGCGCAAAGCCGAGATGTTGGTGCGCAGCTATGTCGAAGCGGGTTTTCAGAAGATACATCTAGACGCAAGTATGGCCTGCGACGGCGAACCGCGCCCGAGCTTTTCGGACATCGCGCAAAGAGCTGCACACCTGTGCAGAATTGCGGAAGACTATGCGCCAGATCCGTCAAAATTGATCTACGTTATCGGATCCGAAGTTCCCGTACCTGGGGGCGAGACCGACGATATGCAGGATCTCCAAATCACGACACCAGAACGGTTGGATGAAACCGTCCAAACGCATGAAGCCGCCTTCCGCAAAGAGGGCTTAGAAGGAGCGTGGGAGCGCGTCGTCTCAGTTGTGACGCAGCCCGGGGTAGATTTCAGCCACAGCTCTGTTCATCAGTTCGATCCTGCCGCGGCAGTTGACCTTGTCGCAGCGATTGACCGGCACCCGCGTTTGACCTTCGAAGGTCATTCAACAGATTATCAGCCCACATCCAGCCTCGCCCAACTTGTCGAGCGTCACGTCTTCTTCCTCAAGGTCGGACCGGAACTGACTTTCCGGTTTCGCGAGGCGGTTTTTGCATTGGCTGCAATTGAGGACAGGGTTTGTCCAAAGACGGCATCTGGGATCATCGGCGTGCTCGACGAAGCAATGGACAATGCGCCCGCGCACTGGGACGGCTACTATGCTGGAACACGAACGGACATCGCGTTGCAACGCCATTTCAGCTTTAGCGATCGGATTCGTTATTATTGGCAAGAAGCGCCCGTGCGCGACGCCGTTGATCGGCTTCTCAACAATCTCGTCGCGGCAGACGTCCCCAATGGGCTTGTCACACAGGTCTTCGGCGGACTTGAATTTGACGAAACCTCCGGCGACATCCGCACGCTTCTGGACACTCATGTGTGCAAAGCGGTTTCAAGATACTACGCGGCATGTGGCTTAGCCCCCCCGCCATCGTCAGACCGAAAACCCACGCGATGAAATTATCCAATGCCACACTGCGCGACCTGCCTGATCCGATCCTACTGCGTGCGTGCGTGTGGCTGGGGCAACACAAACTATGCGGAAATCCAATCGATGAACCACGTTTCGCTGATGCCTTTGAGGGCTGCTTGCAGATAATTTGTGCGGATGGTTTGAGCACTTCTTTGAACAAGTATTTGTACGGTTATAACTGAAAAGGACGCGGCTATGAAAGCAATAATTTTTCCCACTCGTGGTGAAGTCACCTGCGCAAGCCTTCCCGATCCCGTTGCGGGCAACGGCGAAGTGGTGATCGCGGTCAAGGCAAGCGGACTCTGCCACACAGATTTCGAAGTGCTGAAGGCCAATTACGGAACGTCAGCATTTCCTATAGTTCCGGGTCACGAATACGCTGGCGTTGTGGCTGATGTCGGGCCCGGCGTCACAGGTTTTACCGTTGGGGACCGGGTCGTTGTTGACCCAAACCTCGAATGTGGAACGTGCCGCGCCTGCCTACGCGGCTGGGCCCATTTGTGCGACAGCCTCGGCGCGTATGGCGTAACCGAAAGCGGAGGCTTTGCCGAGTTCAGTCGGGTCAAAGCATCCGCGCTTCACCGGATCGGCGACATGGACTTCAGCATAGCCGCCTTGTGCGAACCGATGGGATGCGTCCTAAACGGGCTTGATGCCGTGCGTTCCTCAACAACGGACAACGCATTGATTTTCGGAGCCGGTCCGATGGGCTTACTGTTGGCCATGGCGTTGAGCGCCCACAATGTGCCTGACATTGTGTTCACCGATATTGATGATGCTCGACTGGAACTGGCGGCAAGTTTTGGTTTTGAAATCGTGGCTTCCGGATCCTCTGAATTGGCGACCTTGAACCACGGGTTTGATCTGGTCGTGGATGCTACCGGCGTTCCTGCGGTCGCGGGCAATCTGGCAAACTACATGGCCAATGGCGCGAGAGGCCTGTTCTTCGGCGTCTGCCCATCTGACGCACGCATCGAGTTTTCCCCATTCGAGGTGTTCCGCCGTCAATTGACATTCGCCGGCTCTCACTCGTTGAACCACAACATCCCGCAAGCACTCGAAACGATCGCCGCTTTCGGTCCAGATATCAGCCGCGTAGTGTCGCATCGCATGACTCTGGAAGATGTCTCCAATATAATGTTGTCCAGCCCGCCGAAAGGGAGCTTGAAAATACAGACAACGATAAGCTGAGTGTGCGATTTATGCGATGGAGCCTTGGCACAGAACCAAGGGCATTGTCAGACAAACTTGACGTCCCATTGGTTGGTCCCTAATTTTTTACTAATGAATTTAAACTGATGCCTAAGCTCATATGCCTGACGACACCGCCATCTGCTTCCCCAGATTGCAAACTAGCCCATAATTACGTGAATAACCGCGTTGTTTCAAGGAGATACAGGCGTGCGTTTTGTGTGATGCATGGGCTGAGGCATTGAAATCAGCGATTCTATAGCCTTTACTCAAACGCTCATTTGGTGAGGGTGGGTTTTGGAGGAACTAGATATTCAAAGTGAAAACGCGCCCATGCCCTATCTAGCATGTCTGAGAACACCGTCTTGAGAGGTGTTTGGCTTTGTCTGTGAACACCTTTTACATCCTTATGGGTCGATTTGTTTGCGCATGAACCAACGGCGATGGGTAGCGGGAAAATGGCCATGTTCATTAGACAGTACTCCGAAAACCTTAAACTTTTGGGCGGTATAAAATGCAAAAGCTTCTGGGCTGGATGTATCCAACCATATACCATGACATCCGACGCTACGCGCGCAACTTACAGCGTCATTCATTAGGCGTTGTCCAATACCACAGCGCCGTTCGCTACGATTAACCCACAGCACTTTTATGAGCATCCAACCGTAAGATGTGATAGCGGTCAAACCTGCGATTATTTCATTGGCTTCATTTCGTGCAATTAATGTGAACTCGGTATTTTCAGCTTGCTCATTTGATGCAAGAAGATCCTGCATCAAATGAGCCGTCAATTCAGCTGAGAGCGAAGGCGAAGGGGTTTCTAATTGAACTTTGTACGTGTTTACGCCAGCCATGTTGCATAATCACTGACTAAAAGGTGTGTTGGCTCGACATCTTCTTCGATTGTGGCAAAGCGACCGATAGGTTCGCGGAATACGTTGTCGGTGTTGTCGTCATTTACAGTAGAAACCTCACCAATTAATACATCGCCGCCGTTGCCCCAGAATGCATGCCAATCACCAGGCATTAATGTAACGCTCTCGCCAGGCGCTAGTTCTAATTTATCTCCTGGTGCAAAATCACGCCGAATGCCATCGCAATAAACAGTACCGCCACGATTGCTGGCAAATTGACCGTTGTCGTCAGAACCGAATAATTCGACAATCAAAGTTGCTCCGCCGCGGTTAATGATGTCTTCTGCCTTTATGACATGTTTATGCATCGGTGAAAGTTGATCTTGTTTAGAAATGAGCAATTTTTCGGCGTAACACATACCACCACCGCGTTTTAAATCGGCCAAGTGGCCATTACGTAATGTGAACAGAAATAGTCCCATTTTGTCAAAGTTACCTGCACCATAATCTGTGATATCCCAACCACAATTCGCCGAGATCACATTGGTGGCTTTTGTTTTGTTCTCCACAAACTCTTCTGGGGACCAGTATGCAAATGGCGGTAGTTCAATCTTGAATTCCTTCATGAAATCATCGGCTTCTGCCAAAATTTGGTTAATCTCTGATCGTTTCATTTTGATCTCCAAATCAAGTGTATTAAAGCAAAGCAGCGGTGCTTTCGCGCGAAACGAGAGAAACTGGCAGGACGGCGTTGTGTACTTCATGTTCAATAGCGGGACTGATAATCCGCGCCATCAACATTTTCGCCGCTGTTTCGCCAATCATTATACGATTCTGCCGGATAGTCGTCAAAGGCGGGATAAATTGTTCAGCTAAGTCGATATCATCGAAACCCATGACCGATACATCTTCCGGCACGCTAAAGCCGTGGCGAGAAAGTTCGGCGATAAAACCCATCGCCAATTGATCAGACGCGCAGAAAACGGCTGTCGGACGATCCTCCAAAGCAATCCATCTCTTGGCGGATTTACACCCAGCCGCAAGCGAAAAGTCCCCTGCAATAACCCATTCGGGTTTAAGCTCAAGCTTGAGTTTCACCATTTCGGCGACAAATGCATCCCTGCGACGGAGCATCAAGACGTTGCCCTCGGGCCCTGTAATATGGGCAATTTTGCGGTGACCTAGATCATATAGATAGTTCACAGCGGCACGTGTACCTTTGCGATTTTCACAGCGGACAGATGGAAAATTTGTCCCTTCAATCCATTCGCAAGCAAACAGAACGCGATTTGACTGAGGTGCGCCTTCCAGTGATTTTACAACCTCAGCATCCAGTCCGCCATCAAGGATGATCATGCCGTCCGCGCGTGTATCGTCAAGGTAATCTACAAGCTTTTCGCCACTATCTTGCACCTGTTTGGTGCTGGCAATAAGCATCGAAAAACCCATTTGCGAAAGGTTTCGTGAGATACCTTCTAAGATCGCAGAAAAAAATGGGTTGGCTAGATCAGGCAACAAAACGAGCACGGAATGAGCCCGTTGCGTGCGCAGGTTGCGCGCCGCCCGATTGATCCGGTAGCCGGTGGTTTGCACCGCATCTGACACACGACGCCTCGTTGATTCGGACACCAGATCCGGGTTCGATAACGTGCGAGAGACAGTTGCCGTCGATACATTTGCAACCCGTGCAACGTCCTGAAGAGTCAAGGTTTTCACAATTTTTGGGTCCTGTAATTTAACAATCTACATGAGTACAACTAAATATACAGTTGACAGAAACATCAATAGTGATAAAAATGTAATCGATTGCATTACTGTAGAGATCACAGCGCGATCTTATATTTATTTGCGGGTGACCGCATTTCTGGGAGGAAAACATGTCTAAATATCTAAAGTCCTTTTTGTTGGGAACTGCACTAACTGCAGCAACAGCAACAACAGCATTTGCTGATGGCGTCGAGCTAGAAGTCACCCATTGGTGGACATCTGGCGGTGAAGCTGCAGCAGTTTCAAAATTTGCAGACGCTTGGAACGCTACTGGTAATACATGGGTTGATGGCGCAATAGCCGGTTCTGGTGGAACAGCACGCCCAATTATTATCTCTCGCATTTTGGGCGGTGACCCGATGGCTGCGACACAGTTGAACCACGGGCGCCAAGCACAAGAGTTGATCGAAGCAGGTTTGCTTCTTGATCTAACTGATGTTGCAGAGGCAGGCGGATGGGCTGACATCGTCAATCCGTCTTCACTGCTTGACGCATGTACGCTTGAGGGCAAGATTTACTGTGTGCCAGTCAACATCCACTCTGCGCAGTGGATCTGGTTGTCCCATGCTGCTTACGAAAAAGCTGGTCTAGATGTTCCTGCAGATTGGAATGCTTTCGTGGCGTCTGCTGGTGCTTTAGAGGCAGCTGGTACTCTTCCATTGGCGATGGGCCAACAGGGCTGGCAGCAGAATATCGCTTTTGGTGCGATTACGCTTGCGGTTGCAGGTCTTGATGCTTGGAGTGCTGTGAATGTGGACAAAAATGCTGATGTGGCACGCGGTGCAGAATATACAGCTGCTTTTGAAGCTGTGGCAAGTGCGCGTTCATTGGCAAGTGAGTCTAATGTTCAAGACTGGAACCAAGCGACAAACATGGTAATTACTGGACAAGCTGGTGCGCAAATCATGGGCGATTGGGCTCAGGGTGAATTCGCTGTTGCTAAGCAAGTAGAAGGTCAAGATTATTCCTGTTTGCCAGGGCTTGGACTTAACGCTGTATTGGATACAGGTGGTGATGCATTCTATTTCCCTGTGAACGAAAGCGCTGAAATTACAGCTGCTCAAAAAGAGCTTGCTGCAATGCTGATTTCACCCGAAGCTCAGGTGTCATTTAACCTTGCTAAGGGCTCCTTGCCTGTGCGTGGTGACATTGACATGTCTTCTGCAAACGGTTGTATGCAAAAAGGTCTTGGCATCTTGGCTGATGGTGGTGTTCTTCCATCTGGCGACATCACATTCTCTCAGGACACGACACTTCAAATTGAAGATTTGATGGCGCAGTTCTGGACAAGCGACATGTCTGCGGCAGACGCACAAGCAGCTTATGCACAATTGATCCAAGACGCTGACTAAGCGATCTTTTAATCCGGCTCGGCAGCATTGGTTGCCGAGCCAAACTTAAGTAAACTCATTAATTTGGAACCTTCATGATGACTGTGTCTTCGGAACCATCAGTTCAGCACGCTAAGCGGCCAAGCCGATTGTTTAAGAACTGGATGTCAAAGCTCGCCTCGTTGCCGATGATTTTGACAGCACTTGTTGTCTTTGTTGGTGGCACCGCTTGGACTGTCACATATTCATTCACCGGCTCGCGTATGTTGCCCAAAACAAAATGGGTAGGCCTTGATCAATACGAACGTCTTTGGGAAACGGATCGCTGGATTATTTCGATCAAAAACCTAGCGATTTATGGCAGCTGTTCGATGATATTGACGTTGGTTCTTGGATTCAGCCTTGCAGCCTGTTTGGACCGTAAAATTCGCTTCGAAAGCGCTTTTCGCTCAATTTTCCTATACCCTTTCGCTCTCTCCTTTGTCGTGACTGGGCTTGTGTGGCAATGGATCTTAAACCCTAATTTTGGATTGCAAAATGTGGTGCGTAACTGGGGTTGGGAAAGCTTCACATTCAATCCATTAAATGACCCGAATACGGTGATTTATGGTCTGTTAATTGCTGGCTTATGGCAAGGTACTGGCCTAATTATGTGTATTATGCTCGCAGGCCTTCGTGGTATCGACGAAGATATTTGGAAGGCCGCCAAAGTCGATGGGATTGGCACCGTCAAAACCTATGTCGTCGTTATTATCCCGATGATGCGCCCTATATTTATCACGGCTCTTGTTCTTATAGCATCTGGAATTATCAAGCTTTATGATTTGGTCGTTGCACAGACCGGTGGCGGCCCCGGATTGTCATCCGAAGTGCCTGCCAAATACGTTATCGAATACATGTTCCGCGCCCAAAACCTGGGACAAGGCTTTGCTGCCTCAACCATGATGTTGTGCTCTGTTGCGATAATCTTGATCCCATGGGCCTATCTCGAATTTGGGGGCCGGAAACGTGGCTGATATAACAACAAATACCCTTTCTGGGCAACGCGGCCCAAAACCCAAGAAAACCTTCTCGCGCGCAAATATTTTCCTCTATGGAACGCTAATCATGGTTTCTTTGTATTATCTGTTACCCCTTTACGTTATGGTAGTTACGTCCCTAAAGGGAATGCCAGAAATCCGCATGGGCAACGTGTTTGGGCCGCCCATGGAAATCACGTTTCAACCATGGGTCAAGGCGTGGTCAGAAGCATGTACAGGTATCAATTGTGATGGGTTGTCGCGAGGCTTTGGAAACTCGGTTCGGATTTTGATACCCTCTATATTTCTGTCTATTGTGATTGCGTCCATCAATGGATACGCATTGTCAAATTGGAAATTTAAAGGTTCCGAGGCATTCTTTACAATTCTAATTATCGGTGCATTTATTCCATACCAGACCATGCTTTATCCTATCGTGATCATGCTGCGTGAAATTGGACTGATGGGGTCGATATGGGGTTTGGTGCTGGTGCACACTGTTTTTGGGATGCCAATTTTGACGCTGTTATTCCGAAACTATTTCGCCTCTGTTCCCGAAGAGTTGTTCAAAGCTGCGCGTGTTGATGGTGCTGGGTTCTGGCAGATATATTTTCAGATTATGATCCCAATGGCATTGCCAATCTTTGTTGTCGCGATCATCCTGCAGGTTACTGGCATTTGGAATGACTTCTTGTTTGGCGTGATTTACACCAAACCTTCCACTTACCCAATGACGGTTCAACTCAATAACATCGTGAACTCTGTCCAAGGTGTAAAAGAATACAATGTCAATATGGCAGCAACTTTGCTGACCGGATTGGTTCCACTCATCATTTATTTTGCCTCCGGCAAACTCTTTGTTCGCGGCATCGCTGCGGGCGCAGTCAAAGGCTGATAAAATATGACAAATTCTGTAGAAATCAAAAATCTTGATCTGAACTTCGGCACAGTCAAAGTTCTAAAGCAACTTAACCTCAACATTGCGGAGGGTGAGTTTCTTGTGCTTTTAGGTTCATCTGGCTGTGGGAAATCCACTTTGCTGAATTGTGTAGCAGGGCTGTTGGATGTCACTGATGGGCAAATATTCATCAAAGGTCAGAACGTCACTTGGGCAGAACCATCTGATCGTGGCATCGGAATGGTGTTTCAGTCCTATGCCTTGTACCCGCAGATGACCGTTCGCGGAAACCTATCGTTTGGATTAAAGAACGCCAAAGTGCCAAAGGCAGAAATAAAAGAGCGTGTAGATCAGGCCGCGAAAGTACTTCAAATCGAAGCCCTACTTGATCGCAAACCCGGTGCGCTTTCAGGTGGACAACGCCAACGCGTTGCCATTGGACGTGCCCTTGTTCGAGATGTGGATGTGTTCTTGTTCGACGAACCACTGTCCAACCTAGATGCAAAATTGCGTACCGATCTTCGGGTTGAATTGAAGCGCCTGCATCAAAAGCTGAAAAATACCATGATCTATGTGACACATGATCAGGTCGAAGCAATGACGTTGGCAGATCGAATATCAATTATGAAAAACGGTTTAATCGAACAGCTCGATACACCTGAAATGATCTATGCAAAGCCGTGCAATAAATACGTGGCAGATTTCATTGGATCGCCTGCAATGAACCTGTTTACAGGTCAATTGAAGGGAACAAAATTCAAATCCGATGGTCTAAGCATTGATGTAAAAGGGTACGAATTCGCATCCGATGCAAAACAAAATACCGATGCTTGGCTGGGCATACGCCCCGAACATATCTTAACCGGTGACGACGCTGCGGGTGCTACATTTACTGGTGAGGCTGAAATCGACATTGTCGAACCCATGGGATCGGACACTTTGGTCTGGGTGAATTTTTCTGGCCAATCTGTGCGGGTTCGCACAGAAGGGCAATCGGGCCTGAAATCCGGTGACACATTGAAAATTGGATTTGTTGCAACACGCCTGCACTTATTCGATGCACAAACTGAAATTCGTCTATAATTATGAAAGCAAATAAATGACTGCATCACTACAACTTTACTCGATGCGCGATTGCGCAGATCAGATTGCCCTTTTGTCGGAATTGCCAGTACTTGGCATAACCAAGGTCGAAGGCTACGGCGGTGTTTACGAAGATCCCGTCGCCTATCGCAAGGCGATGGATGCCAATGACATCTCTATGCCTTCAGGTCATATGGGCTTGGATGATATCGAGACTGATTTTGATGCCACAATGAATATCGTTGAAACCCTTGGGATTACACGTATTTTTGCACCCTATCTCGAAGAGAAAGATCGCCCTGAAACTACTGAAGGCTGGGCCGCGCTTGGCAAACGGTTGAATGAAGCGGGCAAGAAATATGTTGAACGTGGCATCACCTTTGGATGGCACAATCACGATTTCGAATTCAAGGCGTTAGCAGATGGCAGCATGCCAATGGATATCTTGCTAGACGCGGCCCCTGATATTATGTGGGAGGCTGATTTGGCATGGATCGTTCGTGGTGGTCGCGACCCAATTGAATATATCCAACGCTTTGGTAGTCGTCTTTCGGCCATTCATGTCAAAGATATAGCTACTAACGGGACCAATTTGGGCGAAGATGGCTGGTCTGACCTTGGTGCCGGTACAATGGATTGGGCGTCACTCTTGCAGGCTTGCCGCGCAGCATCTAATGATCTGTTCTATATTTTAGAACATGATAAACCCAACGATCCAGTTGGTTATGCAGGCCGCTCTGCGGCAAAATTCAAAACATTATGGAAGAATAGCAATGATTAATACTCTTGGCGTTGGCATAATTGGATGCGGTAATATTTCGGCTGCTTACCTTGAATTGTCCTCTATGTTCAAAGGTTATGAAATCGTTGCTGTTGCAGATATTAATATGGAAAATGCAAATGTGCGGGCAACCGAATTTAATGTTCGTGCTGAAACAGTCGATGCTCTGTTGGCCGCCACAGATGTTGATTTGATTATCAATCTTACAATCCCCGCGGCGCACGTCGAAGTTTCGCGCGCGATTTTACAGGCTGGCAAACACGTATATTCAGAAAAACCGTTTGTTCTAAGTCTCGCTGAAGCACAAGAATTGGGTGCGATCGCAAAAGAAAATAATTTACGGATTGGATCGGCGCCAGACACGTTCTTGGGTGGCAGCCACCAGTTGGCTCGCAATCTTATAGATGAAGACACTATCGGTAAAGTCACCTCTGGTGCTGCTGTGGTGATGTCGAGCGGAATGGAGGATTGGCATCCAAACCCAGACTTTTTCTTTAAACAAGGCGGGGGTCCAATCCTTGATTTAGGTCCTTACTATATTTGTAATCTGGTGCAATTATTAGGTCCAGTGAGTAAGGTCACCAGCTTTACAGGCCAAGCACATGACACGCGAACTATCCAAAACGGTCCACGAAATGGCGAATCCGTTCCCGTTGAAACCCCGACGACAATTCACAGTGTTTTGTCATTTGAAAGCGGTGCGATCATTACACTATTGGCGAGCTGGGACGTTTGGGCCAGCAATCATCCCTTAATGGAACTTTACGGCACCAAAGGGACCATGAATTTGCCGGATCCCAACTTCTTTGGTGGAACCCTGACTGTGACACAAAACAGCAGTGATCCAATTGAAAAATCATGGGATCATCCATTCAATGTAGCAAATTTTGAAGAAACCCAGGCTAACTACCGTGGTGCTGGTTTGGCAGATATGGCTTTAGCAATTGCGCAAGGACGTCCGCACCGTTGCAATGACGAATTTGCAACTCATGTGGTCGAAGTCATGACCGCAATCATAAAGGCGGGTGAAACGAGCAGCGTTATGACAATGACAACGACTTGTAGTAGGCCTGATGTTCTGGGCCCAGAAAAAGCCCGGGCACTTATGTTATGATGATATTTTCTAGGAGAGTGACATGACCAATTCAATAAAGGGTCCAGCGCTGTTTCTTGCTCAATTTCTGGGTGATGAAGCGCCTTTCAATTCCTTAGCTGACATTGTCGAGTGGGCGGCAGGTTTAGGTTATAAAGGCGTCCAAATACCATCTTGGGACGCGCGAGTATTTGATTTGGACAAGGCTGCAAGCAGCAAATCTTATTGTCAGGAGATTATTGAAACCTGCGCAAAACACGATGTAACAATCACTGAATTATCTTGCCATTTACAAAGCCAACTGGTTGCGGTGCATCCAGCCTATGATACCGCATTTGATGCGTTCGCTCCCGAACATCTACATGGCAACCCATCTGCGCGTCAGGAATGGGCGGTCGTTCAGGTGACAAAAGTAGCCCAAGCGTCGCAAAACCTTGGACTTTCAGGTGCGGTTGGTTTTACAGGTTCGCTTGCATTTCCCTACCTTTACCCTTGGCCACAACGCCCTGCAGGTTTGGTCGAAGAAGCGTTCAGCGAACTGGCCCGTCGTTGGAAACCAATTTTGGACATCTATGATGAAGCTGGTGTGGATTTTGGGTTCGAAATTCATCCGGGGGAAGATGTGTTTGATGGCACTACATTTGATCGGTTCCTTGCGGCGTTGGAAAATCACCCGCGTTGCAAGATAACATATGATCCCTCGCACTTCTTATTGCAGCAATTGGATTATCTAACGTTCATCGACATCTATCATGACCGCATCAGCGCGTTTCACGTAAAAGACGCAGAATTCAATGCCACCGGAAAACAGGGCGTCTATTCTGGTTTCGCTGATTGGACTGATCGGGCCGGTCGTTTTCGATCACTGGGCGATGGCCAAGTTGATTTCAAAGGCATCTTTTCCAAGCTCACACAATACGGATTCAACGGATGGGCAGTGCTTGAATGGGAATGTTGTCTCAAGCATCCGGAACAAGGCGCATCTGAGGGTGCACCTTTTATCGCCAATCACCTTATTCGCCAGACAGAACGTGCATTCGATGATTTTGCAGGCGGAAAATCTGACCCTAAAGCTTTGCGCAAGATGATGGGGTTCTAGAATGGTTCCTTTGAAGCTAGGGATGGTTGGGGGCGGTCATGGTGCTTTCATTGGTGCAGTTCACCGCATGGCCTCACGCATGGACGGGTGCTTTCAGCTAACCGCAGGTGCCTTTTCGTCTGATTCCATACGCGCTCATGCCTCTGCGGCCGAGCTTGGCATTTCCGCCGACCGCTCCTATGCTGATTTCAACGAAATGGCCAAGG
>Ga0208545_1000264_pt1 | contig 25250 bp, 44 predicted proteins | sample DEB08_DNA_12_FD_185498 | JGI IMG/M metagenome (GOLD analysis project Ga0208545, IMG submission 185498) | Aqueous microbial communities from the Delaware River and Bay under freshwater to marine salinity gradient to study organic matter... | ecosystem: Environmental > Aquatic > Marine > Coastal ... | reverse complement strand
CATCACGTTTTGTTATCCAAAAATTACCGTTACAATAGTATATATCTCCTGCACTATTTTTTTCATTAATAGGTATATTACTATTCTTTATCTGTTGTTGTGGTATATAAGTATCTAATTCGTCATCAATAATTTTCATTGCACGAAAAGGATTATACATATTTTGTTTACTAACACTTACTATACTATCATAATCTTCTAACATAGTAATAGCTTCTGTTAAACATTTACTATCTATACCTGATACATTGCCTAATAATAGTACTATAACATCTTGTTTACCTATATTATCTTCAATGATATTAACTCCATGACGCATAGCGTCTAGATGACTATCATTATCTCCACATAGATTCTTTGGTCTATCAATAACATTAAAATTATATGTTTTAGATAGGCTCTTAATTATTTCGTCATCTGTACTACACCAAACACTATTAATTAAAGAACAATTTATAGCTGCTTTAATACTATGTGCAAATAAAGGATCTCCATTTATCTCAAGTAAATTCTTTTTTGGTATACTTTTTGAACCAGCCCTTGCAGTTTGTAGCGCAGTAATTTTCATTATTAGCCTATAGCTCCCCTAACCCATGCTAATGCCTCTGTAGCATTAAATTTAGCGTGTACATGCTTTAAATACACATCATTTTTAAAAACCATTAAACATGGCATTCTGTTTGGTTTTTTGCAGTATCTTTGTAGTCTGCTATCACTTTCATTTGCTAACTCTGTTTGTAGTCCAGAAATGTCATCTGCTATTGACTGTAGTTGGTTTTGTATATATGATGAAGTTTGTGAATCAGCGAAACCTACTAATTTATGACTCATTTAATTTATCCTTTAAAAACTCTACTTGTTCCGTGAGTATTTTGATATTTTCTTTTAATTCTACAATTTCTTGATGGAGATAAGTAATATCTCCAGCTTGGTCGGTAGCTAACTCGTTAATAGTAGCATTAACTTGTCTAATTTCAAATTTTAAATCTTTTTCAGTTAAATACATAAAATCATTATATCTTAAGAAAATTGATAGGTCAATATAAAACTGACTTTATTCTTTCCAGTTCTTCATCTGTTAGATAGTGATGACAAGGTAGATGAACAGTAGAAGCACAAAAATCTACTGTTTTTGGACAATCATCCTTTTTATGATTTAACCAAGGTAGTAAATGAAGAGGTTCTTTAAAAAATGTTCTAGCAAGACACTTTACAGAGTTTAACTTTTTTATTACCTCTTCTACTTCACAAGAAGGTACACTCATTGTATATCTCTCCCAAACATAGTTTTCTCCAGATATAAAGCCATAGGGAAGATTATCTTTATACCAAGTAGCAATCTGTCTTCTACGCTCTCTATACTGATTTTGTTCAAACAATTCTATTTCTTTTAATAATACCCCACAGGAAGTCATATCCATGTATGACTTTGTACCTACGCAGTGTATTGATTTATCACGTCCTCTACCATGAGCAGAAATTTCATATATTCTTTCGGATATTTCATCAGAGTTAGTACATATAGCACCCCCTGATCCTAAAGTTCCTGGATACTTAGTAAAGTCAAAAGAAAAACATGCAGTAGAACTCATAGATCCAGGAATATAAGAATATGGTTCTCCCATATAAAATGCAGGAGCAGCATCCTCAATTATATGTACTCCCCATTTATTACATATATCTACAATTTTATCTATTCTTGCTACTGTACCAAAATTATGCACAATAATAACAGCTTTTGGTTGTACTAATGGAATCATATGACTTAGTTGTTCTAAATCAATATTACCTGTCTCATCTATGTCACAAAATCTAATTTTACGATTCATAAAACTAACAGCATTAGCAAAGGCTCTCCAACCATATGAAGGTACAATAACAGTATCTTCTACAGCTGTTAATGCATTTATTGATATTTGCAGAGCATCTGTACAACAATCAGTATACTGCCAATGTTTTACACCACTTAACTCAGTACATTTTTTAGCAAGTTCAAGTTGTACTCCACGCATTTCTCTACCATCTTCAGTTTGGTAAGGATCATTCATTGATTCAGAAATTGCACGTAAATAGTCTATTTTATGTCGTTTAATTCTACGAGTGTGTGGGATAAATGCAATAGCTTTAGTCATTTAGTTACCTTTTTCAGTTAAATACACAAACTCATTATATCTTAAGAAAATTGATAGGTCAATATAAAAACAAAAGTGTAAGACCCTTGACTATCAATTTATAGTTACTTTACTATTGCATAATTCTCTTTTTAGTTGTATAAATATTTAACTAATAATGATAAAGGAGAAATTATGAAAACCATCAACTTTTGTGGTGATTCTTTTTGTCAGAATGAACAAGTATCAGCAGCTTGGACTGTGTTACTAGCATACAAACTAAATGCTTCTATCGTAGGCTGGGGTAAAGGTGGTTATGCGCATGAACATGCTATTCAAACCTTTGATGATACCGCTGACTATACTATTTTTTGCTGGACTGAGGCTCACAGAATTTATGTTGATAAAACATATTCTACAAATTTGTGTAATATAGAAGCTATGTGCGCTCCAGATAAACTAGATTTATCATCAGGTGTGAAGTTACGACAACCTGTACCTATACCTATACCTACAAAAAGAGATAAAGCTACTTATGCATATTACAAATATTTGTATAAGCCAACCTTACACCATGAAAGACAGATTAGAGATTTATATTGGTTTGATAATGTAGTTTTATCTAAGTACAAAGGTGTAGCTATACATCTATTTTGTTTTCAAAACACTTATACATTTACTAACGGTATAAATGTATCAGACATATTATGGGACAAGACAAGGGAGCATAAACTAAAAAAACTAAAAAAACTTAATCCAGACTATAAGATGCAAGACAATGAATATGAAACGTATGCAAATCACCTGTCAAAACAAGAAAATGCTAGACTAGCTGATAAAATATATAATATAATTAAGGAACACCATGAAAAGACCAACTATAAGTGAAGCAAAAACATTCTTTTATCAAAATGCACCGTTTGTTATGGACGAGTATCAAGATATGAAACAAGATTATGGTGAGTTTTTTGCTGCACGATACATCATTGAAATACTAATTGATTATAGAAATAATGAGAAGGAAGCAAGTAATGGATAGAATTGTAAATCCACTTAATGCCGTAGGATATTCAGACTGGGGTATTAAGCGTACAATTCGAGAAGCAGAGAATGTTTCACGTTGGAATCCGTGGAAGTGTCATGAATGGATGGAAGAAGCTAGAGACCGCATGGATCTAGATAATTTATTTCATGAAGAGTATGATTCAGCTGTACGTCGAATCAATACATATTGGCATATGCTTCCGCGCTTTAGACATCACAATCCTGACGAATTTTGGAAAAGGGATAAAGTTAGCTACCCACCAACCTATCTGGAACTAATGGTAGATGATTCTGATTGGTAGAATTTTCTATTTGCAACAACCCATAAACTATGCTATTAATAAGAGGTAAATTATGTACTTTAAACTTGTGTCAAAAAATGGTTATCGTGATCTAGTACGGAACGCACGTCGTATATGTGTTTCGCAGCTGAGTGAAGAAGAGAAAAGCGCAGCTTTTGTAGAGCTGTATGGAATACTTAAAGAGAAACTCTTCGAGTCTACGCGTTCACTTAATGTTGAAGCAGCTTATGCAGATCGCTGTATTCACTGGAATCAAAATGATCTTAGCCAAATCAAGCCTGTAAATAATATGAGAAATCCGTGGCTACGCTTCAAACGTGAGTTTGAACAATGTTTGGATGGGAAAATGCCGTCTAAAAATGTTGAGATAGCTTTGGCTTGGTTCTATGCAGCTCCGTATCGTGATGATTGGATTGCTTCCTAGTACGACCGTAGGGAGTGTGCGAGCGCAGCCGGTACAGCTGCGCTCTTTTTATAAGTGAATAGTATAATGACAACAAAATATGATGATATGGTATGGAAAATTCTATGCGGTATGCCCATCGAAGTATTTGATGAGGACGACGACACTGTTTGGGAAAACGAAACATGGGAGTTAGTAAAAACAAGAACTGAAGGAGATTATAAGGATTCTAGAGCTATTGGTTCTGCAAATCTTATAACGGCTTTGAACATGGTTCATCAGAGATTGCTAGTAGATGGAACTGTATCTGATGATATAACAACATTAAGTCATGACATTTTTAATAATATTCTTGATAAGTTTACAGAACAAAAACTTATCAGAAAAAGACCTGAGAATATCAGAAAAACCTTTCAACTAATAAATTAGGAAAAAAAAATGGAAGTAGCACTAAAAGCAGAATTACGTAAAGAAATCTCACGCATTGTAGATCTAATGATTCAAGGTGAGGCAATTAGAGAGTCTATTAATGAACTTAAAAAAGATATTAAGTCAGAATATGATATTCCTGTAGCAACTATTACTAAAATTGCTACTATTGTTCGTAAAGAGAATATGGATGAAGAACAAGAAAAATGGGAAGAAATTAAAGAGTATGTAGAAGCATGTATGTAAATGTCTAGAATAATGGTGACCGGTGATTCTTGGTCAGCAGGGGAGTGGGATCCGACTCTCACTCCCGAAGAGACCAGAGCTTTTGCTGAAAAATATTCTATATCTAGATATTTAAGAGATTTAGGTCATGAAGTAGCACACGCTGCTAATCCTGGCTGGGGTGATTTTGTGTCTTTAAATTGTCTAATGACTCATGAAATGGGGTTTGATTTTGTTATATATGTTAAGACTTGTGCTACACGAGATTTTAAACACTTAACTCCAGAACACGGTCTAGTATACACTACTACTGATTTATTTGAAAAAATTAAGTTAGTAAAAGAATTAGAATATAACATATTAGCTAGATATAAACATAAGTTAATATTGTTGGGTGGTATAGAAAAAATTGAACCTAACTTTAGTTGTAATTTTGTACTTCCCAGTATTACTGAGTTTTTCTACCCTGACTTTAAAGATACTACTATCTTTGGAGATTATACACATTTTGAAAAGTATTCAGACGGTGATAAAAAAGGTGCAATGAAACTCTGGGAACTTTGGGAACACAAACATAATTTTTGGAAAGAACATCCAGAACATTTTGCTTCAGCTACTGATCAAGTTCATCCTAATAGAAAAGCAACTAAAGCATTAGCTGAGTTTATTCATAATCATATTAGCTAGTTTTTTATGACTAGAGGCTCCTGCATGAGAACCATCAGGAGCTAAGTCTTTATGTTTTTCTAAATCTAGGTGAAATTCTATATAGTCATCTGTTAATTCTGCTAATAGCGGTTGTAAATGAGGAAAACAACAATGATGAATTATTGGTATGCCAGCTCTATTAGCTAGTAGTATTTGTTTAGCTACTGCTCCGCTCCATAGACGTTGTACTAATTCTATATCAGAAAAGTATAACATTCCTGCAGCGTGCCATGCTGCTTTATGTTCTTTAGTATTTCTAGTATTACTTAGTATTTGTTCAGATAGAATCCAGTTTCTATAATATTTTTCATTTTTTAATATATGATTAGCTATTATAAATCCTTGTTGACATTCATTTCGGGCATCCCATACTTCCCATCTGTATTCACTGGTATGTCCTACAATAATCAAATTAGGTTTTAACTTGACAGCTTGTTCAATTTGTGTTGTAATAAGATATTCAGAAGCACCACTTTGTGCTAGATTAGTTATCTCAGCATTAAGTAAGTAAGGATACGCTTGAGTTTGTTTCTCAAGACCTTCTCCTTGTGTAAAACTATCTCCACAGGTAACAATGAACATAAACAATGAAATCTTTGTAATAGGAAACTCTTGGTCAATACCAAGTGATGAAGCACCGATTCCAGCTTTTACTCAACTAGGTTTGCATAATCGTTATGAAGAGGCAGGGATAACTTTGGATGCTCAGGCTAATTATATCATAGAGAATGATCTTGTCAATCGTTTTAAAGTAATTTGGTTAGTAGGGCATCATCACAGAGCTGATCCTAGAGCTAATGGAGAGTATTTATTACCATATGGTTGGGGATTAGGTGATGTTTGGGGTAAACTAATACAAGATATATGGTTTAAAAAAATTACACGCATGGCTTGGTATAATAGAACAAATGCACTATTTGTAAAAGCTGTACTAGGCATATCTAATCCAGACAATTTAATGTTGATTCCTATTTATAGACCAAATATTATAGAACAGCCTATGATAAAAGATCATCCCTGTATATGGGAATATTATTTGAGAGATTTAGCTAAAGATTATACAGATGGTAGAGGCCATATAAATCAAAATGGTCATAATCATTTTGCTATTAGATTAGCTTCAGAGGTACAAGAGAGATGGCAGATTACATTGCAGAAGAGTGGACAGACGCAATTGAGATCGGATTTTCTGCAGAGATAGCTAAAAAAGCTGATAAAATTGTAAAATATTGCACAGCAAACTATGTTAAACACGCTCATCAATGGAAATGTGATTTTGCAGGTAAATCAGCTATACTCTTAAAGCCTGGAGAAGGCTATGAGTGGCATTTTGATAATTTAGATTTTGCAGAAAAAAGACTAACTACATCTAGACCAGGACGTTTTTGGACACATATGGTATATCTAACAGAAGGAAAACCTTTTGAGCTAGGTAGTTGGAATCCTAAAGGCACTAGAGTATTGGAAACAGATTTTTCTGCTCCTGAACCTGACAACATAATAGCAACAATATATCCTAAACCAGGAAAAACAGTATTATTTCCTTGTTTTATGGTACATAGGATACAACCTATAGTAGATAACTACAGATGGGCATTTGTAGATTTTGTAAATACGCCTGATTATTCTACTAAAACCAAGACGGATTTAACCTCAATATTTAAAAGGTACTTTGATGAACATACTAGGAGTAAGCTGCTATCATCATGATAGTGCAGCGGCAAGTATAAAAGATAATAGAATTGTGGGAGCATCTCATGAAGAACGTTTTTCCCGTAATAAATATGATAATAATTTTCCAATACATACTATTAATTGGTTAAAAAATGCGTATGATGATTTTGATCATGCTGTTTTCTATGAAGAAACTACCTATAAAAGATTTAAAAGAGATATTAAAAAAATAACAAAAGCAAAACCTGTGTTAGTAGACCATCATGAATCACATGCTATGAGTTCAATTATTACTACTGACTGGCAAGAATGTGCAGTTATGGTGATAGATACTGTAGGAAATAAATTTTCTACTTCTTTAGGTGTGTATTCTAATGGTAAATTTACTTGGTTAAAACGTATGCGCTATCCTAACTCACTAGGATTATTTTATAGTACTGCTACCAGACTTTTAGGATTACAACCATTATCTGACGAGTCTCAAGTAATGGCAGCCGCTGCTTACGGTACTCCTAAATGGTCTAAATATATTAGGGATAATATTTTACATTATGATTATGAGGGTAATTACACAGTTTTACAAGATTTAGAACGCGGAGTAGGGTACGGAACTCTAGACTGGGATATAGCTGCCTCTGTTCAAAATGTTACTCAAACAATTATTGCTAATATGGCAGATTGGTTACAACAAGAAACAGGTATGACTAAACTTGCTTATGCTGGTGGTGTCGCTTTAAACTGCGTAGCTAATACTGAGATATTAAAATGGACTAAGTTTGACGATGTTGCTATTCAACCTGCAGCAGGTGATGCAGGCTGTGCACTAGGAGCAGCTGCATTACTTGAACGACCTAAACAATTTACACCTTATTTAGGAGTTAATGCTAGTAGAGGACTACATGCTAATGACTATGCTAGTAGAATTTTAAAAGGAGAAATAGTTGCAGTTATTGAGGGGCAAGCTGAGTTTGGACCTAGAGCCTTGGGAAATCGTAGTTTGCTATGTTTGCCGAGTGATGATAATATTAAGAAATTAAATAAAATTAAAAATAGAGATGAAGATTCGTGGAGACCTTATGCTCCTATATGCCAAAGAGAAGAGGCTGCTAATTGGTTTCATATAACTAAGTCTTGTCCTTATATGTTAAATATAGCTAAGATTAAAAAAGGTCCATTTAATACTTATGACAACTCTGCTAGGTTACAGGTTGTTGATAAAAAATCTAATGTATTTTTATGGCGCATTTTAGAACAATGCAAAAATCATGGACATTCTATTCTAATAAATACGAGTTTAAATGGTAAAGGAAAACCAATTGTCAATACTTTGGACGACCTCAAAGAAATTCAACTATACAACGAGTTGTGCTACTGATACACTACCTACAGGTAGAACATACCATACTCCAGATGGATCTTATCCTAGTATTACTACTATATTAGGTAAGACTTCTGACCAAACATGGCTTTTAAAGTGGAAAGAACGTGTAGGAGAAGAAGAAGCTGCTCGTGTATCTAAAGTAGCTACTGATAGAGGAACTTTAGTACATGAGTATGCTGAACGACATTTTAATGGAGAAGATATATGGGATGAATTATATAAAGAAGCTGTAGATGTTATCCAAATGAGTCGTGATTTGATTCGTACTACTGAAAAAGGAGTAGAAGAAATCTGGGGGCAAGAACAAGTTTTATGGTCTAATAAATATAAATATGCTGGTAGAACTGATATGGTAGGTATTTGGCGTGGAAAACCTACCATCATAGATTTTAAAACATCAAAGAAAAAGAAAAATAATAAACAAATTACTGATTATTATATTCAGGGTTGTGCATACGCTATAGCGCACAATGAAATGTATGGTACTGGTATAAAAGACGTAGCTATTATTATGACTATAGATAATGCCGACCCTATCATTTTTGAACAAAGTGCTGTTCCTTTTCTGCCGTTATTAAAAAATAGGAGAATGTCTTTTGACAAACTGCAAGCAGATTCCTCTACCTAAAATAGATAACCAAGATGTAAAAAAAATTACATCATTTTTTAGTATGGGTAATCATTTATTTTCTGAAAGATATGGGCATCATGCTTGGAAATCTTTTGATATTATAACTGAAGGTAATATTTCTCCAATGATAAATCATTTTCCGTCTATACTAAAATGGTTAACTATATGTAATAAACATACTGCTTTAAAAAAAGTAGATCATTTATATATATCTATACTTCTGCCTAAGAATCAAATACCTTGGCATGTAGATATGCAACAGACAAATATTTATGCTAATAGTATTATAACTTCTATATCAACTGATAATAGTTTTATAGAATTTGAAAACGATAAACAATATAGATACAAAGAGGGATATAGCTATTTAATTAAAAGTGGTGTAAAACACCGAATAATGAATTTAAATAATAAACATAGAATTACACTTTGTTCAACACCCAAGGAGAATCCATATGCTGAAATGGTTTAGAGATAAATATGATGATTGGAAGTTTGAAAAAGAATTTCAAGCAAAGAAAAAAGAAATAATGAAAGTTGATCCTTTTATTTATAATATACCAGATACTAATGAAATTAATATAGGCGATATCGTAAAAAATGATGACTCGAAGGATTAGAAAAGAATTACGAACATTTTTTGAAGACAAAGAATTGACGGATAAAGAGAGAAGTTTTATACTCGGATGTATAAAAGCTCAACAAAAACACCCACAATTAACTTCTAGACAGTGGCAGATAGTATGTGAGATTGAGCAAAGGTATAGTAATGTCGAAATATCTAAATAAACTAAAAAGAGTTTTAGTATTGACTCCTGATGGTATAGGTAGCACCTACTTTCAAAGATCTTTAACTGTTTATTTAAACTATCACGGCTATCTTACTAAAAACTATCATGATTTATGTAATCTTACTACGGATTTACCCACTTTAGTAAAAACTCTCTCAACTGATAGAACAAATATAGTAGCTCGTTGCTCACCTTATAGATCTACAGAGTTCGGCAATGATACTAAAAAATACTTAAAGTTTTGTAGTTATTTTTTTACAGATATATATGTAATTTCACGGTGCTCGTTTGAGTCAGTTCTGAGTTATAGTAATACTCACAAAGGAACAGGTACATTAAATGTTTATAGTAAAGAACAGTATAAACAAAATAAAAATAAAAAATCTTATTCCATAGAAAAAGATTTATTTATAGAATCTTTAAAATACTTTGAAGATTTTTATGTATGGCTTGATAAATATTTTCCTAAACATAAGGTAATTAGTTATACCGATTTAATAACTAATCCTGATACTCTTTTTAAGAATGAATTTAATATTACATCTGATAAAAATTTATCTCTACTAGAGTATAATAAATTTAATACTAAAAGAGTTCGTAATAAAGATTTAACTAAATACTGTTCTGAACAGTTATTAAAATTTATAGAAATTACAGACTATATCCAATATTTGTCAAAAAAAGGATTATTAGATATTAAAAAACCTTTTCCTATTAAAAAAATTACTTTAAGAGAAAAATTAAATGAGATAAGTAATTTTAGAGAGTTACTAGATGTGTATAACAATTATTCATCTAACCATTTTGAAAAGATTTCTTTTCAACAAATAAACGATAGAGCTGTAATAGAAGATAATTTATGGACTATCTAACATATCCTTTTAAAATGAATACTATATCTAGTACTACAGGTATGGATAATATATACAATTCTGCTAATAGGCCTAGAGTTTCTATTAAAGATTGGGTTACCTATCCTTATCCAATTTCTTATAGTATAAATTCTAAAGGTTTTAGAGATAGTGAATGGCCAGATAACTTAGATGACGTAGTATGGTGTTTAGGAGATAGTTTTACAAAAGGAGTGGGAGTTCCTTTTGAACATACATGGCCTTCTATACTTCAAACTATTAGTAAAAAACGTTGTATAAACTTAGGTATAAACGGTGCTGCTAATCGTTTAATTTTAAATATAGCTAAACAAATTATTTCCGAACACAACCCTAAATATATGATAATTATGTGGAGTTATAAACATAGACGTTATGAAGATCCTTGGCAATTCATACATTATAAGGAAGATGAACTTAATTCTAAAAGTGTAGAGGAGTTTAGGTATTGTTTTAATACTGTGAATGATTTACTACCTAATATATATAATACTACTGTGCCTACAGATGTATCTGATTTAACACAATTAAATAATATACTACATAAGTACGAGTTATTAGATTTTGGAAGAGACGGTTTTCATTTTGATTACTTAACAGCAGAGTCTATAGTAGACTCTATAATGCAACATTTTAACTTTAGAAGATATGATAATGAACTATAAAGATATAGTTGATCACTATGAGGATTGCTATAAACAACATGGAGACTCTCATCTGGGTGTTGACTGGCCAAATAAGGCAGATGCCGATACTAGATATAGAATTATGACTGAAGGTGTAGAGTATTGTGGTGGAGACTCTATATTAGACTTTGGTTGTGGATTAGCACACTATTATGAGTATTTAGTAAAACAAGATAAAAATTATTATTATGAAGGCTTAGAGTTATCAAAACCTATGTTTGATAGATGTATTCAAAAACATCCTTTGACTACTTTTTATAATACTGATATTCTACAAGAACAATGGACATTACCAAAACTAGATTGTGCGGTAATGAATGGAGTTTTTACTGAAAAGTTAACATTGAGTCATGATGAAATGTTTGAACATATGACAAATTTAGTTTCTTTAGTATTTAATAATGTAAATAAAGGTATAATGTTTAATGTTATGTCTAAACAAGTTGACTATGAAAGAGATGATTTATTTCATCTATCTGTAGATAAATTAAGTTGGTTTGTAAAAGATCAACTATCTAGAAAATTTATTATTAGACATGACTATGATTTATGGGATTATACTGTGTATATTCTAAAATAAGAAAAGAGATAATTATGGCTAGAAAACCAGTCAGTAAAGCAAAAATGCCTTGCAACAAAGCTAAACGTACACCGGGACACCCTAAAAAGTCTCATATAGTTAAAGCATGTAAAAATGGTAAAGAAAAAATTATTCGCTTTGGAGAGCAAGGTGCTAGCACTGCTGGAAAACCTAAAGCTGGAGAGTCTAAAAGAATGAAGAAAAAACGGGCAAGTTTTAAGGCTCGCCATGCTAAAAACATAGCTAAAGGCAATATGTCTGCAGCTTACTGGGCGAATAAGGTAAAATGGTAGTTATACAAGGAAATAATGACAAGTATACTATACTTGCACAGGACTTAGTACAACGATATAAAATACCCTTTAAATTTGAATACAAAGAAACAGAAGATGGACCTGAGGTCTATGTTCATAACAGATATATTGGCGGATACGCTGATTTAATTAAAGAAATAGAAGATACAATAGGAGGATATGGAGACAGTGGATTTTAATTTTACAATAGAACAAGTAGAAGAAATATTACATCGTAGTGACGCTCATGAGTGGTATGATGCTATGGTTGAGATGTTACCTAAATATCAAATTGATACACCTAAACGCGTAGCAGGATTTATAGCACAAACAGCTCATGAAAGTGCAAGTTATAACACAATTACTGAGAATCTAAACTATAGTGCTAAGGCACTTGATGCTATTTTTGGGAAATATTTTAAGAGAGCAGGAGTTGATGCTAGTAAGTATCACAGACAACCTAGAAAGATTGCTAATCGTATTTATGCAAATCGCATGGATAATGGAGACACCGCATCAGGTGATGGCTGGACGTTTAGAGGTGGTGGTATACTACAACTTACAGGACGATATAACTATACTCAGTTTGGTAAGACAGTTGGAATGTCAGCAGAAGAAGCGACTGAATATGTTAGAACTCCTAAAGGGGCTATAGAGTCAGCTTGTTGGTTTTGGACTGCTAATGATATTAATAAATACTGTGATAAAAATGATATTGTAGGTATGACAAAACGTATTAATGGTGGTACAATTGGTTTAGCAGATCGTAAAAAACATTATGCTCATGCCTTAGCAGTATTCGGCGGTAAAGTTAAGTTTGATGATGACACAGATGATGTTACTTATAAACTACTTCGTAAAGGATCTAAAGGATCAGGTGTTAAAAAACTTCAAGAAGCTCTTGGTTTAGAAGCAGATGGGGATTTTGGTCCAGGCACTGAGGCTGCTGTAAAAGCATGGCAGCGAGAAAACAAATGTACACCTGATGGAATAGCTGGACCACAGACACTCGGAAAGATTTTTGCATAGTATATATACTATGCTAATCTAGTAACTCATAGGAAAATAATGTTAAATTTAGTTAAAATGTTTGCAGTCATTGCTGCAGCAATAGTAATGTCTTTGCCTGTTTATGCAGACAAAGTTAAAGTAGGGTTCGTATATGTTGGACCAACTGGCGATCATGGATGGACTTATCGTCATGATATTGGAAGACAAGATGTAGAAGCACATTTTGGTGATCAAGTAGAGACATTTTATGTAGAAAGTGTTAGCGAAGGACCAGATGCAGAAAGAGTTATTAACTCTATGGTATTAAAAGGCGCTGATATTATCTTTACAACTTCGTTTGGTTATATGGAAGCTACTCTTAAAATGGCTAATCGTTATCCAAATGTTAAGTTTGAACATGCTACTGGTTATAAGCAGGCTGCAAATATGTCAAGCTATGGTTTGCGACTATATCAAGCTAGACATGTTCAAGGTGTTATTGCAGGTCTTATGACTCAGACAGATAAGATTTGTTATATCGCTTCTTACCCGATTCCTGAAGTAATTCGTGAAATTAATACATATTTTATGGGTGCTCGTAGTATGAATCCTAATGTTGAGATGGATATTGTTTGGGTCAATACTTGGTATGACCCTGGTAAAGAATCTGATGCTGCTAAAGTTCTAATGGCTCAGGGTTGCGATATGGTAGCACAACATACTGATTCACCTGCACCTATGCAGGCTGCAGAACAACAAGGTAAACACGGATTTGGACAAGCATCAGATCAAATTGCTTTTGCACCTGATGCTCAGTTAACTGCTACAATTGATAATTGGTCTCCTTACTATATTCGTAAAGTTGGAGGTGTTATTGATGGTACTTGGAAGAGTGAAAATTACTTTGGTCATATGAATGAAGGTGTTGTTATGATGGCACCATTCACAAATATGCCAGATGATGTTCGTGCTAAAGCTGCTGATATTATGCAACAGATCAGCGATGGTGAATATTTTGCTTTTACCGGCCCTATTAAAGATCAAAATGGTGAAATTCGTATTCCAGAAGGTAAAATTGCTACTGATGTAGAACTTAACACAATGGATTACTATGTAGAAGGTATTACTGCTAGATTTCCTAGTTAGTATTAGTGAGGGGAGGTTTATGCCTCCCCTATTTTTTTGGATAAATAAATGATACCCGTAATTGACTTAAATAATTCTTATGCACTACAACATATAGAAGATGCTTATACTACTGTTGGCTTTGCAGTTTTTATAAATGCTTTTGATACAAAACAACAACATGTATTTGATTTATGGTTTGATCAAATGAAAGCATTTTTTGAACTAGATATAGATATTAAAAATAGCTATGGATATGTAGGTGATACTAATTTAGGCTATACTGGTTGGGGTGGCGAGAATGTAGACCCTACTGCTCCTAAAGATATGAAAGAAAGTTTTAACTATAATGATACACGTATGCCAGAACATATGTGGCCTATTGAAGTGCCTGGATTTAGAGAAACTGCAAGAACAACTGTAGTATTAGCTGATGATTTAACACTACGTATTATGGGTATGTTTGATCAGATTCTCGGTACAGGATCTACATTAACTGATGCTCATTTAACTAATTATAGTACTACCAGAGTTATTAAGTATCCAGCATATGACGGACCTATAGAAGATAGACAAATGCGTATTGGTGAACATAGTGACTATGGAACTTTAACACTTCTTTGGCAAATAAATGATATTCCAGGCCTTGAAGTACAAGATTTAAATGGTAAATGGCATCCTGTTCCTTATGTTAAAAATGGAGTTGTATGTAATATTGGTGATTTAATGCAACGTTGGACTAATGATTACTTTAAATCAACTAAACATCGTGTAGTAAATTCACATATTGACCAAGTTAGATATAGTATGCCTCACTTTGTAGATCCAGCGCCCGGTACTATAATAAAAAATTTAACACCTGAACCTGCAAAATATGAACCAGTGGAAAGTCTTTCATATTTAAAATGGAGACTCGCACAAAGTTATTAAAATTTTACAAAATTGTTACAAGTATACGATATAATAATTTTAAGAGCGTACGCTCTATGTATTGTTAAAAGGAAATAACAAATGGATAAATTAGTAAAAAAGGTGAAAAAAATGGAATTAGGAAGTCCTATGTTTACAGCCCTTGTAGGGTTAGTAGTTTTCTACATTGGTTTAAAAATGTTTTCAGGAGGTATGAAGTCTATGGGTAATATGGATCATCTATCTTTCTTTACGCATAGTCCGATGTATATGTTTTTTGGAGGTATTATCATGACTCTGTTATGGCAATCTTCCTCATTGTCTACTACTGCTATTATAGCTTTAGTTGCTTCAGGAGCAGTACCTCTTCCTGCTGCAATCGGTGCTGTGCTGGGTGCTAATATAGGAACTACTGGGACTATATGGTTAGCAGGTGTATTAGTATCTGATGGTATGCCCAAAGGAGATACTCTACGAATAGCTATGGCACATACAGGAGTTAATTTACTTATGGCGGTAGCGTTACTACCTTTTTGTGAACCTATCGCTAGATATTTATCAAAATTTTAAACTACAACTTTATACTTGCTTAACAGTTGACAATTTACTATACTCATACTATGGGAATGAAATTGAGTTTTACGCTTTTAGCGGTAATAATAGCGATGGCTGGAGGATTTGCTTGGTATTTTAAACTTACACAGGCAAAAATAGATGTGCTCGTTGAAAACGCAGCCGTATTAGAAAGTGTGACTAATACTCAAAAAGCTACTATAACTGAATTACAAGCAAGTGCTGAAAAACAAGCACAACAAACACAGGATTTAGCTGCAAAATTAGCTGCTGCAGAGACAAGTAATAGAAAAATTGCTTCTATGCTTGCACAAACTGACATAGTTAAAAACTCATTAGTTGATCCTACAGGTGTGGAGGTAAGAATAAATGAAGAGGTGGATTTATTTTTTAATGAGCTTCAGTCTCTTACTTCTGATTAGTGGTTGTTCTTTATTGCCCACAGAAAAGATTGTAGCTGAACAAGTGATAGTTAAACCTACTATAACTATAGTAGAAAAACCACGTCCTATTGACTTGTACGATGCTGATATAGTAGTTATAACAGAAGAAAATTTACCAGAAGTGATTGAAAAAACAAAAGCTAGTAGCGGTCACTTTGTTATATATGGATTGACCCCTCAATCATTTAAGAATCTGGCTACTAGCTTCGAAGAAATAAAAAGGTATATTCAACAGCAAAATGATGTAATATTATATTACGAACAAGCACTAACAGAATAATTTCCTACCCCCAAGGAGAAATAATGATTGATCCAATTACAGCTATTGCTGCTGCTTCCGCTGCATATAATGGTGTAAGAAAAGTAATGGATGCTGGTAAAGAGATCGAAGATGTGACCCAAACACTTGGTAAGTGGTTTGGGGCGCTCAACGACATAAACCGCGCAGAACAGCAGAGAAAGAATCCCCCTCTCCATGCAAAATTAGCAGGAGGAGCTTCTATTGAAGAAGAAGCGTTTGCTATTATTGCACACCAAAAGAAGATGAAAGAACAAGAAAAAGAAATGGCTTTTATGCTAAACTATAGATTTGGTCCAGGCACTTGGGAAGAAATGCTTGAACTAAGAAGAGCCATTAAGAAAGAACGTGAAGAGACTATATACGCAGCAGAAGAGTTTAAGCACGCTGTGCTTGACGGTGCTATAATGGTAGCTTTATCCTTGGGTATATTAGCAGGAATATTTGGTGTAGTATGGATAATTGGTTATGCTGAAGGATGGTGGTAAAATGAATAAAATAATTTTAAGTGTGATTCTATGTTTAGCAGGTACAATTGCTATGGCACAGACAGTGACTACAGACAGTACAAGTAGAAATACCGTTAATACAGATGCAAAGACTAAGACAATAGTATTGTCTCCTCCACCATCTGCTATTACTCCTAGTATAAATGCTACTAATTCAGATATATGTACTACAGGAATGGCAGGGGCAGTTCAAACACAGATCATAGGTATCTCTGCAGGTACCACTATTGTAGATGAAAACTGTGAGCAGTTAAAGATTGCTAAAACATTATATGATATGGGTATGAAAGTTGCGGCTGTATCTGTATTATGTCAGGATAGGCGTGTATTTGATGCTATGTCAATGGCTGGTACTCCTTGTCCTTTTAAAGGTAAGTTAGGTGACGAAGCTAGAGATGCTTGGAAAAAGAATGTAAAATTTAGACCTAAACCTGTGGAGAGAATAGATGCTGCAGATGTTACAGACAATGCAACTAAAGTTGGTGCTGGTCTTATTGGCTTGGCTCTGTTATTCCTCATCAAGTAATGCTACTGAACTTACAAGCACTGATGTCTATGTAACTGATAAACTTCCTGCTGATTATACCGGTGGTACATTTAGCTATGGCTCTTGTCCAAAAGGTATGACAAATGCAAATTTACTAACAGGTGATACTCATAATTGGGGATCAGGTGATGCAATTCAATGGGGTGCTTGTTATGATACTTTTGCTATAACCGAGGCTATAAATCAAGCACTATCGGTAACAGGTATCAGTATTGACAGCATTTCTTATAATTGGAAATGGATTAACGGTTGTTTTAATGTTACTAAAGAAGATGGTACTACTATATACTGTGACCATGATATAGAAAATAGACTAGATAGCAATTTTAAACCTACTGGGGAATACGCTGATCAATTTGATACTCTTGTAATAGATGTTATTATAACTGATTCCCAAGGTAATACTGTAGAAACTAAAACTTATGACTATGATACATGGTTTTCTTGGTATCAAGATAATGCCCATAGTCAAAATGAAATACGTATTGGAGAATCTGTATGGCAAATTACAGAAGACACTATAGAACTGTATGATCATACTACTAGAACAGGTACTATATATACTCCAGATACTTTAGGTAGTATAACCTTTAAAGCTGCTTCTGTAGATAATGGTAATTGGAGTGGTTACTACGGACCTGTTGTACAGGGAGGAGAGATGTGGTTTAACTATAGAATGAATCCTTGTACTTTAGATGCTGCTTATGATGCCAGCTGTCCTGGTTACGCAGATGCATACGCTCAAAATTTATTTGATCAACAATGTGCACAAAATCCCCAATATGATTCCAGCTGTCCTGGATACGTACAGATAACCAGTGAGCCTGCTACTATAGTAGAGGCAGCTACTTCTACAGGTAACTCTGTAGTAGACGCAGTTATAGCTGCACCCGAACCCCTCATAGTTGAACCCCTAGAAATAGAACCTATAGTAGTTGATATACCTGCTGTAGAGCCTATTGTCGTGGAAACAGTTATTATAGAAACTCCTGTAGATATTGCAGAAGTAAACTTAGAACAGTCTTTAGAGATAGAAATAGAAGCAGAACTAGAAGCAGAAATTACACAAGAACCTATTATAGAAGAGATTGTTATTGAAGAACCAGAGGAGGATACTACTGAAATACTTGAAGATACTCAACCCGATGATGATGATACATCTGAAAAACCAGAGGAAAAAGGAGACGAAGATGCACAAGACAACGATGAGAAATCTGAAGAAAATGAATCAACTGGAGACGACGAAGAAAAAACTGAAGGAGATGTTGAGTCTCAAGAAGAAACCGATGAAGACAAAGAAGAGTCAACTGAAGCAGAAAAGCCTAGTGAAGAAGTTGAAAAACCTAAAGAAGAGATTCAAAAGAAAAGAGTCTTAAAGAAATCAGAAAAGAATAAGCGAATGAGAGAGTTAGTAGCTGAGAAAGTATTAGAAGCAACCAAAAAACTTGAAGAGGCTACTACTCTTGAACAACAGAAAAAACTACAAGAAACAATTATAGCTTTAATCGCTTTTGTTCCTGACTTTAAAGATTATGGAATAGATATAGACGGAGGTAGCGTACCTGTATTACCTTTCTATCCAGATGTACCTACTGTAGATCACGGATTTTCAAGATGGTTCTTAAATGATGAGGGGTTTGCAATTTTAGAAGATTTACAGTATAATTAATAACTGAGGGAATCTTATAGTAAAGTAGGCATAATATGTTAAAAGAAATAATACTTAGTATAGCACTAAGTAGCCATATGGGATTTGATAATAGTTATAATGAGATTCATCCACACATAAGATATAAATATGATAACAATATAACAGGACTTTTTTATAATAGTGAGCGCACTATAAGTTTTTATATAGGTAAAGAATATACTAATAGTAAATTTACTATAGATATGGGTATAGTAACAGGTTATGATAATGCTATTATATCACCTATGATAGTTATAAAGAAAGATAATTTCTTTATAATGCCTGGAATTGAAAATAAAACAATAGGATTAGTATTAGGATATGAACACGTATTTTAGATTATTTATAGGACACTACAAACAACTAAGGGCTAGAGGTAATCCTTTTCCTTGGTATTATCATACTGGTTATAGCATGTATAATTGTTTTCGATGGGCACTATATAATGCTGCTAACAACGATTTAAATGGTAGTTATTTGTGGAGCTATTCTAAGTGCGGTAAGTATAAAGAGAGGATAAGAGAAATTGGCAGAGATAGAGTATGGTGGGGTAAAGGCAAGTGGTTCAAAACTACTACTCGTAATACCACTATTAGGAACAATAGGTGGTGGTCTTTGGGCTGGCTTTGAGTTTTATAAAGACTATACAGATATGAAAGAACAGATACAGAAGTATGTTGCTCCTGACTTATCTGGATTTGATAAACAAATTGCTCTTCAAGCAGAGCATCAAATAACTGTTGAACGTCATATGGAATTTGTTAGTGAAGAATTAGCACTATTTAAAGATGAGTTTAAGAATATAAGAAATGGCATAGTTGATAATACTGATATGACTAGAGATACTAAACATGATTTAAAAGATGAAGTAGTACGTGTAGAGAAACATTTAGATCGTATTGAAGATAAAGTTATAGAGGTCGAAGAAGAAACTAGAGCATTAGGTGTAATGTTGTTAGGTGAAGTAAGAGAACTAATGGATGAAGGTGAATCAGAGCAAGATAGACTTACCAGAGACGTTCGTCAAATGATAGATGATGCTAGTAATAGATTTAATGATAAAATATCAGGTCTTGAAGGTTATGTAAAGCGTGAGTTAGGTACTCTTGAGGATAGACTAAATAATAAATTAATGAAGGCTTTGGATAATCCACTTGCTAATAGATAAGAGAATCAATGAAATTAATTATATACTTTATAGTATTAGTACTAATAGCAGTAAATGTCGCCGTAGCTGAGGATTTTTTAGAACTAAGAGAATATAGAAATCGTTTATGCTATGATGGTGATACTTGCTATGTGGTAGCAAAAACACTACCAGAGAGTTTAAGAAATATGAGTATACGCATTTTAGGTATAGATACTCCTGAAATTAGAGCAGATTGTCCTGAAGAAAAAGATTTAGCATTACAAGGCAGAGCTTTTGCTAATGATATGTTTAAAAATGCAGATAATATTGAGTTTCGTAATTTAAAATGGGATAAGTATGGCGGCAGAATCTTAGCTGATGTATATATTGACGGTATGTCTTATAAACATGAAATTATAGAAGCGGGTTTAGCTCGTGAATATTATGGTGGTAAAAAATTAGGGTGGTGTGATTAATGTGGTTTTTTCTTATAAGTTCTATAGCAGGATCTATAATAGGCTCAGCTACTGACTCTTGGTTTAGAGATACAAAACTTGGTATCTGGTTTTATAATAAATTAGATAGTATATACACTTGGGCTTCTGATCGGTATGGATTAAAATTATTAACAGATGAAAAGAAGAGAATGGCTAAGTTTCCTGAACTAAGTAAAAGACTAGATTCTCTTGAAAAACAAACTAAATGTATGAAAAATAGGATTTATACTTTAGAAAATAAATTTGAAATGAAAGAGGCTGCCTTAGATAGAGTAGATTATGGCAGTATCGAGGAAGATTAATGTATAAGTCACTTGAAAAAGGATCTAAGTATGTACACTTAGATATAGATAATGATGGTATAGTAACGGATGAAGAAATGGCAAGAGCTAAAGAGGTAGCAGAGTTTGAGCATAATATAGCTAAGTTTGAGAATGAAGATAAAAAAGAAGATCAAATTCGTAACATGGCATGGTTTGCTCTTTGGGGTATGCTTTTATATCCTGTGGGTATTGTAGGAGCGTCATGGCTTACTCTTGATACTGCTGCCAACTTACTTAGTGATATTGCCCCTACATATTTTGTTGCTATATCTGCACTAGTAGCTGCATTTTTTGGTGCTCAAGCATATACTAAAGGCAAGTAGTATATATGCCCCTATACTATACCGATATACCTGTATTAAAACTAAAGGTTAAGATATTTAAAAGACCTATAAATAAACATTATTTAGGTGACTTTAGTGAGCGAGTTTATAAATCCGGTATACAGTATCCTATTATTTTAAATGATAAAGGCACTAAACTTGAGTGTGTATTAGGTAATACTCGTATACAAGTTGCTATTATGTTAAAAATACCTAGCATATCTTGCTTACTAATTACAAATAAATATTATAAAGATCTTAAACGAATCAAATCGTATGAAGATTTTCTATTACGATCTGGCTTAACTAAATATGATATGCAACGAGGATTATTAAAAGCTATATTGTGATTGCAACTTCCTTATTTTTTATGTATAGTAGTAGAAACTATGGGGGTTATATGGAATACTACAATCAAACACAAGACGACTGGCGTATTGCTCAATGCTGTCAATTTCACGATAAAGCATTAGTAAAACGATACAATCTAGGAACTACTACTAAAACTTATGCTTTGAAAGAAGGCGGTAAAGAACGTGTACAAACTAAAGCGATATCAAACTGTAAAAAGCTACTTGATATTATCTCTACATACTTTCCGACACAACCTAAGAATCTGCGGGCATTCCGTATATCTTCCGAGCTTCTGCCTTGCTATACTTTGGATTTCACTGCGCCGTGGTATGATGAGATTCGTGATGAGATTAAAGAAATTCTGGCAGAAACTGGACGAGCAGCAAGAAAGCACAGTATACGTCTTAGTGTTCACCCTGCTCAGTATACTGTGCTTGCTAGTAATAAAGCTGAAGTCGTAAAAAAATCTATTGAAGATCTAGAGTATCATGCACTATACGGACAGTATATGGGAATTCCTGCTGAGGAGTTCTCTATGAATATACACTTACAAGGACTATACGGAGGAAAACACGAAGATGGTATTTCCAGGTTTGCGACTAACTTCCCCTACTTATCTGAATACGCCCAAGGATGTCTCTCAGTCGAGAATGAAGATAAACCAAACGGCTACGACATCAAACACACACTTGAGCTTGCGCAGAGAATACCTATACGATGCACTCTCGACACGCATCACTACGCCTGTCACAGAATGGTCGAAACAGAACGAGTCAAATTTGACGGTAAGTATATCAACAGAAAAGTCAGAGACGTTGAGCACATCACCCATACTCACGAATATTTTAGGGAAGCCGTTAAAAGTTGGAGAGGTTTACGCCCACTATTCCACGTGTCTCAGTCGTTCCCACCAGAAGATCAATCTCATTGGATGAAACCTAATGCTCACGTAGGAGAGTTCTGGGATGAAGAATTGATGGCAGCACATGTTCCTATGCTACAATATGCAGATTTTGATATTGAGGCAAAGCATAAAGAGATAGCAGTTAAAGGATTTTATGACTTTATTAAGAAAGAAGAAGAGTTTGCTGGAGAAACAATATCTAGTATTAGGATTAAATGAGTAATAAAATAGATATGAAAAACTTCTGTCCTTTACCTTGGACAGAAGTTTATATTGCTCATGATACTACTGGTCCCTGCTGTATAAATACAGAGTTATATAATAGTACTGATGTAGCAGATTATTTAAAATCTGAAGAACTTAAAACTTTGAAAAAAGAGTTTTTAAAAGGTAGCAAACCTGATTCTTGTAGCTACTGTTGGGATACAGAAAAAGCAGGTATTACTTCTGTGCGTCAGTCTCAGACTACTAGAGGCAGTAAACTACAGAGAGTGTCTTTAGCTATAACTAATAAATGTAATTTTAAATGTCGTATGTGTAATCCTATAGATAGCAGCGCTTGGACTACAGATATTGCTGCTGCTAAAATTTTATATGGAAATAGTTATGATACAAAAAAACATAAATTTATAAAACATAAAGATGATTATACTAGTATTGATTGGATTATAAATCGATGTAAAAAACAAAAATTATTAGTTAACTTACTTGGTGGAGAACCTTTTATAAGTCCTGGATTCTTATATTTTTTAGAACAAGTTAAAAAATATAATTTATATGATAATATATCTTTAGTAGTAACTACTAATTTATCCGTAATAAAATATAAAGGTGTAGATTTTATACAAGAGCTATCAAAATTTAAAGATCTTGATGTATATGCAAGTATTGATGGTTGCTTTAAAGTAGGAGAATATATACGACAAGGATTTGATTTTAAAAAGTTTCATACTAATTTGGTAGCCATGAAAGATTTAATAAATTTTTTCTCTGTTACTGTACAAATTTATAATGTATATGATATACCTAATATATATAGATACGCAGCTAGAATGAAAATTAAAATAAATTTAAACTATTTAGTTGAGCCTGATTTTTTGCAAATCTCAGTACTTAATAAGGATCAAAAAGATAAAATATTAAAATACTATGAATCTATAAATTTTTATGATAAAAATATATACGCAGCACTAACAAACGATATAGATAATTCTAATTTATACAACAGCTATAAGAAATATACTGATTCTTTAGATAAACTTTGGAATAAAAATATAAAAGACTATATTCCAGAGCTTTGATTACTGAGGGATAAAAATTAGATTGGACATAAATCTTTAAAAACGTATAATGAGGGTACTTAGGTATCCTCATTTTTTTATGGAGTAAGCATGGCAGTTAGACGATTAACAAAATCATCAGAAGGTGATATGATATGGAAAACTATAAGTTCTTCCGTTAAGAAAAAATCAAAACAAGATTGGTGTGTTTTCTATACTCCTATGGGTAGAATGGTTAGTAAACCACAAGGCAAAAGACCTAGAAATATGCATCCAGAAGATTGGTGCGCAGCAAAAACCCCTTTTAAGGGTAAAGTTAAAAGGACCTATTAATGGCTCCCCGTATTCCTAGAAAGAAAGGACAGAAGGCTAATTCAAAAAAGCATTCTGACTTGTATACAGATGAAAATCCTAAAGGTACTATTAAAAATCTGGGCTTTGCTAAAGTTAAAGACGCTGTGGCTTCTGTCGCTAAAATTAAAAGTTCTAGCAAAAGTCATGCGCATAAAACGCAAGCAGCAATAGCTATGGAACAAAGAGCACGAGAAATGGGCAAAGTCTCGGCGGCAAATGTTTATAGAAAATTTATAAACCAGCAAAAAAAGATAACAGTTAAGAGGAGAAAAAATGGCTAAAAAACCAGCTAAGAAAAAAGGTGCAAAACCTACTAATCCAAAACTATATGCAAGTGTTAAAGCAGAAGCAAAACGTAAATTTGCTGTTTATCCTTCTGCCTATGCTAACGGATGGCTAGTGAGAACTTATAAATCTCGCGGTGGTGGGTATAGATAATGGCTAAACCTACAGGTGGTTTAACAGCGTGGTTTGGAAAAGGATCTAAAGGCGACTGGGTTAATATTGGTGCTCCTAAAAAGAACGGTAGCTTTCAACCTTGTGGTAGAAAGACTGCAAAAAAAGGTAAATATCCTAAGTGCGTACCTCGCGCTACAGCAAATAGAATGAGCGCTTCTGAGATTCGTAGTGCGGTAAAAAGAAAAAGAGCCGCAGGTAATCCAGGTGGAAAACCTACAAATGTAAAAACTTTTGCAAAAAAGAAAAAAGGAAAGAGCAAATGAAGGGCGTCCCACATTATAAAAAAGATGGTACTGAGTATAAAGGTAAAATGCATAAACATGCAGATGGCACTTTAATGTCTGGAACTAAAATGGGTAAAAATTCTGTAAACCTATTTCATTTTAAAGACCTTA
>Ga0208545_1000261_pt1 | contig 25337 bp, 25 predicted proteins | sample DEB08_DNA_12_FD_185498 | JGI IMG/M metagenome (GOLD analysis project Ga0208545, IMG submission 185498) | Aqueous microbial communities from the Delaware River and Bay under freshwater to marine salinity gradient to study organic matter... | ecosystem: Environmental > Aquatic > Marine > Coastal ... | reverse complement strand
ACAGCTTACTCACGCACAGGCAAAGAGTGGAAGAATATTGACCACATACTGTTTAATCTAAAGCCTTTCTTTCAGTTGAACCCTGACGTAGTACTCGACGGCGAATTATACAACCACGATCTTAAGAATGATTTCGAAAAGATTATATCTTGCGTTCGTAAAACTAAACCTACATCAGAACACCGTGCTGAATCACAACGATTAGTTCAGTTTCATTGTTATGATGCTATCTTAGATGGCCTTAAAACGCACGATAATGTAAACTTTGATGTACGTGATGAATGGATACGCAATAATGTCCCTAACAATCATATTATTAAACACGTTGAGACACACGAGATTTATGCAGAAAAATACGCTAAGCAAATACACGGTATAAATTTATCTAAAGGTTTCGAAGGCTCTATACTACGTATAAATACACCTTATCAAACTAAACGATCTCACAGTTTACGTAAATTCAAAGACTTTCACGACTCTGAAGCTCAGATAACTGGCTGGGTCGAAGGTAAAGGCAAACGTATCGGTACTATCGGTAAGTTTCTAGCTATAGATTCTGAAGGTATACAGTTCGGTATGCCTGTAATGGATAACTTTAAAAAGTTACAAACAAATTTCAAACAAATGCAAACCTGGGTTGGCAAGACTGCTACATTTACGTACTTCGAACGTACTAAAGCAAACAGTTACCGTCACCCTTTATTTAAATGTATAAGAGACTATGAATAATTATGAAAAACTAGACCCTTGGGAAAGAGCTTACCAAGCAAACAAGGATCACTACACTCGTGAAGAGGTAGAAGAAATGACAATAGCAGAATTAATAGAATTAAATAATCAAGAAGACTAATATGAATTATACTTACATAACTAGTACTATAGCGGCGATGTCAATAATGTTTTTTGGTATCGCACCTACGATCTTGTTACTAATGAAATCAAGACAAAAGCCTGTTAACCCTAAGATAAAAGTTTTAGAGGAAACAGATCAAGCTATCGCTGATCAAACAAACGAAGGTTTTGCTATGATTATGCAAAGACTTGATGCTCTTGAAGCTTCAGTTATTGAAATTGCTAACGAACGTAAAGAAGTTACTGGATTTAAAAAGTAGTATGAATATATTTTATTTAGATAAAGACCCAGTTAAAGCTGCTAAAATACAGTATAACAAGCATGTAGTTAAAATGCCTTTAGAGTCTGCTCAAATGCTATGTACAGCACACCACGCTGTTTTAGGTGTCGATGCCATTGTTCCTTACAAAGTCGCACACTTAAATCACCCATCGAGTATTTGGGCTAGAACCTCTAAATCAAACTATATGTGGTTATATAATCATTTTAAAGCTTTAGCGTCTGAGTATACAGCTAGGTATGGTAGAATACATCTGTCGTGGACAAAGTGTCATGACATATTGTCATCTCCTCCTAGAGGTATACCAGACATTGGTCTAACAAAAATGCCTCAGTGTATGCCAGACGAGTATAAAACTGATTGTAGTATTCAAGCTTACTGGAATTATTACATTGGCGAAAAGCATTCAGTAGCAAACCCTAATAAAGAATTAATTTATGACCGAAGACCTTAAACAACAAATCAGGGAATTTAATGAAATTAAATATCCTCACGACGAAGAAAAACGGATTATTATTGCTACGTTACAAGCGGACTGTGACAAAAGCCTATCTAGTACTATAGTAACTGGCTAATGTCACACAAAGGTAGCATCGATAGAAATATACATTGGTTACATCGTAATAGAATTATTACAAGATTAGATCCTAATACTAAATTAGAACCACCAACCTCTGAGACTAATCATTATTGGTTTTATGAAGAAGGTACATTTAATGCTTTTGATCTATTTAAAAGTAAAGCTAAGATTAATACTTTTAAAAGCTTAAAATGGCACCTGCTTGTATTGTGGTATTTAAACCCTAAACTAGATACTGATTCTTTTACAGAGCTTACTAAATTTATCGCTGATAAATCTAATGGCTTTTGTACCTTTAGTATATCGGAAGCATCACTAGATAGGATAATTCACGATGTGTATATGTCTGATCTTGATGCTCCGCCAAAAAACAAATTACGTAAAGTAATATTCAAGATGAGTACTGGCTTGGAAAAATCAGATAAACTAAAGATAGTTGGGCAATTAATAGGTAGATCAAAACGGATCCATTCTGATGATATTTATCAATGTATGATAGATATTAACGATATGGGAAAAAAGATCACGATACGGTCTCTAGCTGGCTTATTAGACTGTTCTGTGCGAACAATACATCGCAACATGTGCAATGAATTAAAGAAAGAAAAAGAAATATTAAATTATGCAAGATGAAAAAATACAATATACAGAACTATATTAGATATAAAGACGATGTAAAAGAAAGTATATTACGTCAAGAAGGTAAGTTCTGGAATGAATATACCAGAGATGAGCTTATAGTAAGGTTCTTACCTTTAGTAGAGAATTTAGCAAGGAAGTTCTCAACATCTCAGCAAGCATCAGGCGTTATGGACGTTACAGACTTTATACAAGAAGGTAGTTTAGGTTTAATAGCTGCAGTAGATAAAATACAATGGGACTTAATTAATACAGCAGAAGATCCAGAGCAAAGATTAAAATCTTTTCTAGCAAAAAGAATACGTGGTGCTATACGAAGAGGTATTGATATGAACAGAGGTACTATGCGTATACCAGAGCATAAGCTAAATGAAATACGTAAAGACTTTGGAGAAGACAAGAAAATGGTTGCACTGTTTTTTAATTCTGTGTTCTTAAGTTTAGACAAGAAGAACGATGAAACAGACTCTGCATACGATATACCTGATACTGCGTGTGAATACAACAAAGATCTATTGTTAGCTTACCTTAAAGGTTTGATGATGGAACATCTTAACCCTAAAGAATACCAAGTATTAAGATTATCATATGGTCTTGACTGCGATAAACACCAAGCGAAAAGCATAGCAGACGTATTAGGTATTAAAGGTACTAGCTCTTATGTTCGTGTTTCGCAGCTAAAAAAGCAAGCAATACAAAAATTAATAGACAACGTCCCCCACTCGCAAGTGGTTGATTATCTGTAAATTAAGCTTAAAATAATGTTAAATCTTGGGTCTTATACGTGATTATATAGGTACCAATAAACCAAAAGCCAATGAACAAACTAAACAAAAGTTTAGCAGTAATTCAGACTGAATTAAAAGCTAAAAAATCTTCCTACAATTCATTCGGAAAGTATTACTTTCGAAAAGCGGAAGACATCCTCGAGGCTATAAAGCCTTTCTTATTAGAACAGCTCGTTACAATAACGATGACTGAAGAAATTATAGGGACAGATCCCGTACCTATGATGAAATCCACAGCTATCATTTCCGATGGCGAAAATCAAATCACAGCAACAGCAATAGTCGGTGTAGACCTTAATCAAAAAGGTATGCAAACATCTCAGCAATTCGGTGCAGCTAGTACTTACGGTAAAAAGTATGCACTAGGTAATCTATTATTAATAGATGATACTGAAGATGCAGATGCCGGTAGACCTCCTGTTAAAAAGGAAAAGGCTAAGATAACTGACGCACAAATGAAGAAAGCTGTAGAGTATATAGCTAACGGAGGTGAGGTTAGTGCTATAGAGTCTAAATACACTTTAACTGCTCAGCAGAAAAAGATATTAAGACATAACGTAAACATCAAGGAAAATGACTAAAAAAATAATAGATCGTTTAAGAAATGATGAAGACTACTATGGAGAGTTTGGTCAACAGTTTCTAAGTAACTCTAATATAGGTACGTTGCTTAAAAACCCAGCTAGACTACGAGATAAACAAGCTAACATACCAGCTTTCCTAGTAGGTGGTTATTTCCACACAGCAATTCTTGAACCTGAAAAGCTTAATAGTTTTAAAATAGTTGAAGCTACAACTAGGAATACTAAAAAGTATAAAGAGCTTTCAGAAGGAGAAATGTGCCTGCTGCAACACGAGGTTGATCAAGTAGAGTTAATGCAAGAAGCTGTAATGGCTAATGATGTTTGTAGAGACTTAATAGCACCTGTACTTGGTAACTACATATACGAAGAACCTGCTGTTATAGAACTATTTGGCAATATGTGGAAAGGTAAAGCTGATATAGTTAACCATGATGAAAAACTAGTGATCGACCTTAAAACAACTTCTGATATTGAAAAGTTCAGATGGTCAGCTTCTAAGTACAACTATGATAGCCAAGCTTATATATACAGTAAGTTATTCGGGTACGAAATGGTATTCATAGTTATAGATAAAAATACTAAACAGATCGGAGTATTTGATTGTTCACCAGACTTTTATAAACGCGGTGAAGATAAAGTTCGTAGAGCTTCAGAGGCTTATGACTTATATTACGGAGACGAAGAGTTTGACTTTAAACAATTTTTATTAAACGATACACTCTAAATACAACATAAATACGATCGCCTTCGGATAATATATATGAACGTTAAAAATAATAAACAATGATTAATTCTTTTACTAACCTGCTAAATTTAATTAAAATGGCAAAAACCACAAAAACCACAACTAAAATGAAGACATGTACTATCTCTGGTAAGAAGTACAAAGCAACAGCAGAAAATTTCTATATGAATAGAAACACTGATGATGGCTTACACCCTTACCACAAGAAGTTTGATAACTTTAGAAGAACAAACCCTGTATCAACAGTTGAATTACGTAAATTAGTTAACTTAATAAACAAAAAGTAGTATGGCAAGTATTATTAAAACAAGCATCAACCTAGAAGCTATCCCTAAAGACAAGATCTACAAGGGTAAAAAAGGTTCGTATTTACCAATTACAATCACGCTAAGCGACGATGTAGATCAGTTCGGTAACCAAGGTCCGGTATGCGTTGAGCAGTCTAAAGATGAGCGCGATGCTAAAAACCCTAAAACTTACTTAGGTAACGTTAAGGTTGTGTGGACTAATGGCGATAACGTAGCTACTGCACCTCGCGAGGATGGCGCTCCTGCTCCTGCAAAAGCTGCGGTAGCTGAACCAGACGATTTGCCGTTCTAGTATGCAAGTAGAGAGTACAGAGATCAATGGATTTTTGATTGATGAGTTCAATCAATACGGTCTTGAGGCGGGTAAGACACAGGGAGTTTGTCCTTTGTGCTCCGCTGATAGGCAACCTAAAAATAAGAAAGCTAAATGTGCTTCTTATGATTGGGAACGGGGTCTCGGAACTTGTCATAACTGTGACGACAGCTTTCAACTGCATACTTACCAGCGTAAAGGTAATTCAACTAAAGAATACGTACGACCTTCAGAAGAAGGTATAGGTTCTTTAGTAGAGACAAAAGTTGAAGAGTGGTTCAAAACACGTAGTATATCAAAGCAAACTCTAGATGACCTTCGGGTCACTGAGGGTGCTGAGTATATGCCGCAAACTGGCAAGACTGAGAATGCTATTCAGTTCAACTATTTCATGGGAGATCAGTTGATTAACGTTAAGTACAGAGATGGTCGCAAGAACTTCAAGCTGTACAAAGGTGCTGAAAAAGTATTCTACAATATTAATTCAATAGTCGGTTATGACTGGTGTGTTATTGTTGAAGGCGAAATGGATGTGTTAGCGTTCCACGAAGCCGGTGTTAAAAATGTAGTATCAGTACCTAATGGTGCTACATTAAATAGTAATAATTTAGATTACTTAGATAACTGTATTGATTACTTTGAAGACAAGACCAAGATTATATTAGCTGTTGATGCTGATGAAGCTGGTCAGGCTTTACGTTCAGAGTTTATTAGAAGGTTAGGTGCTGAGGTTTGTTACTTAGTTAATTTTAACGGTAACAAAGACGCTAATGACTTTCTAGTTGAACATGGTAAAGAAAAGCTACGCGAAGTAATTAATACAGCGTCTCAAGTACCTCTAGAAGGTGTATCAACTCTGCGTGATGTTGAAGGTGAGTTATTAGATTTTGTACACAATGGTTTTAAGCCTGGCTTTCAAGTTGGTTTAGAAAACTTTGATAATATATTCTCTACATATACTTCACAATTCATCACTGTAACAGGTATACCTTCATCTGGTAAGTCAGATTTTGTAGATCAAATGTGCGTAGGTTATAATAAAAACTACGGTTGGAAAACAGCTTATGCATCTCCTGAGAACAAGCCTAATTATCTACATGCTCACAAGCTTATTCGTAAGACTTGGGAAGGTATGCCTACTAAAAGTGATGTCGGTAGTGATAAATGGGTGCAGGTTACAGATCATGTAAATGATAACTACTATTTTATCGATGCTGACAGATACAGCTTAGATGAGGTTCTTAAGAAAGGTGCTGAGCTAGTAAAGCGTAAAGGTATTAAATGCTTAGTTATCGATCCTTATAATAAGGTTAGAGATACAAACAGCAAGACTGAAGATGTTAACAGGTATACTATGGAATACTTAACTAAGATCGAGGTGTTTGCTAAAAAGTATGATGTACTTGTAATCGTTGTAGCTCACCCTACTAAGATGTACAAAGATAAAGATGGTAAGATTGAAGAACCTACGATGTATAACATCAAAGGTGGTGGCGAATGGTATGATGCTAGTTACCACGGTTTATTGATTCACAGAGATTACGAAGCTAAGACTGTTAAAGCTAAAGTTCTTAAAGTTAAGTTTCAGAACTTAGGTGAGAACGGTGCTGAAGCTCATTTCAACTGGGAACCTAAATCTGGTTGCTACATCCCGCTAGCTGTAGATACTTCTGCTAACGATCCAATGCCTTGGGAATAAATGGTATTTAAAAAGAAAAGAAAAGACAAGTCTAGGAAGCTTCCATATTATTATGCAGATATTACAAAGGTTAAGCACTGGGAATGGTGCGTAAAAAACCGTATAGGTATCTTCGTTGTTCCTGCTTGGGATACAGCTGATATGTGGAAGATCGAAATAACGATGAAAGACAAGACTTCTTTTGACCCTAAAGAATACAAAGGTACTGAGGCTATAATTAAGATGTATGAATACTGTAAATATTACTATGACAAACACAATGAAATTAAAAAGTAAGTTCCAATCAGCTAACGAAGCTTACGAATATATGCACGATGCTATATTACGAGGCGGTAAAAAGTTCGGTAATACTAAAGCCTTGTTTAATGTAGGTTTTTATATTGAGCAACCAGCTCTTCGTGATATACATAATGCAGAACGTAAGTGGAGCAAGAAATATGCGCAGGCTGAATGGGAATGGTATTTATCTGGCGATCCGAATATAAGTAGGTTAGGTGAGATATATGGAAAAGTACCAGCTATATGGAAGCGTATGGCTGATGAATCAGGTGAGGTTAACTCTAACTATGGAGCTCAATGGCAACGTAACAACCAGCTCGAGCATGTCATAGATATGTTGAAAGCAGATCCTGGTACTAGGCAAGCTGCTATAAGTATATACGATGCTAAGGAGATAAACAGATACAGTAATGACACACCTTGTACGTACGCTGTGCAGTTTACGATAGTTGACTTAAAGCTTTGTATGTCTGTGTATATGCGATCTAACGATCTCTGGTACGGCTTTTGCAACGATCAATATCAATTCTCAATGCTGCAAACTTTAGTCGCTAGACGATTAGATATTAACACAGGTTGGTACTATCACCATGCGCACAATTTACACTTATATAACGATAAACTATGATGTATAAAGTATACCACATACCAGGAAAAAAGATTGGTGTAACTAAAGATCTAAAACGTAGAGTTGAAGATCAACAAGGCTACGATCCTAGCGAATATCAAATTATATTAGAAACCGATAACATAAATATCGCATCTGATATGGAGCGCTTGATGCAAGCTGAATACGGTTACCCAATAGATCAAACACCTTATAAAAATTTAAACTGTAATAAACCAACTATGAGAATTAACGTAACAGAACAAACTACTACTTTCCCTGTACCTTTAAACAAATTAAAAGGTAGATTACTAGATAATATGGATATGATGATCGGTGATCAGCAGATGTCTACTAGATTAGCCATGTGGATAGTGGGTAATGCAGTAACATCTCAATTCAACGAAGACAGATGCTACGTGTACAACAAGGCTATGCGAAACTTCATCAACTCTTGGGATGACGATAATACAAGTAAAGAGCCTGTTAAGGTTACGCCAACAGAGATCTTTGAAAAGATAAGAAAATGGGCTGCATTAAAAGGTATATTAGTAAGCGGCAACCCTGAAACTCAGTATATGAAGCTCATGGAAGAGGCTGGCGAACTAGCTGAAGGCTTACTGAAAAAAGATGATGCTGAGATACATGATGCAATCGGTGATATGATTGTAGTGCTTACTAATCTAGCTGCTTTAAAAGGTTGGAATATAGAAGACTGTATTCAAGGCGCATACGATGAGATTAAAAATAGAGTAGGCGTTATGGAGAACGGTACATTTGTTAAATTTAATGAAACACTAAGTTAGTATGAGTAGTAGAGAGATAATGGATGCAAAGAGTGGTGTAACAACCGTAACTATGAGGTTTAGAGACCCAGTAGTACAAACTGTGTGTGGTAAATTCCTTGACAGATCAAACGTTGGCCACGAAAAATACGGTCGTACACTACATGACGAACGTACTGGTAAGTATAAAGACTTGGCTGGTTATCTAAACGATATACAGGAAGAACTTATGGATGCTATATTATATATTCAAGCTGCACGCGATGAGATTGAAGAAGCGCAGCAGTAAGAAAGGCCCAGTAAGAGCTAAGAAGGTAACCTACGATGGGATTACCTTCGCCTCTGGGCTCGAGAAATATATGTATAAAGCTCTTAAAGAAGCTGGTATAAAGGCTGATTATGAAGGTTGTACATTCACACTGCAAGAAGGCTTTGAGTTTGAAGTTGAAAGCTACGAACGTCAAGCTAATGGTAAAGGTGATTTAATAAACAGAGGTCGTAAGAAAATATTACCTATTAAATATACACCTGATTTCATTAGTCATGATTTTGTAATAGAAACTAAGGGCCGAGCAAATGAAAGTTTCCCTTTGCGTTGGAAGATGTTTAAGAAATATGTAAACCATAAAATGAAGCATGTAACTTTATACAAGCCTCAAAATCAAAAGGAGTGTGATATGGTCGTAGAGTTAATAATACAAAAAAGAAAATAATGGATTGGACAATAAGTTTAGGGTTTTACCCAGGAATACTAATAGGAGCTAGATCTTACCCTGACACGGGAAACGGAGTATCTAATCACGTTATATATCTACCTTTCATAGATGTTTGTTTAACACTTATAAAAGAGTTTGATGAAGAAAAATAATATATTTGAAAAGAGGGTAAACATACTTCCGTATGAATACCCTCAACTTCTGTCTTATAAGGATGCCATTCGGCATTCTTATTGGATAGATACAGAGTTTAACTTTACTGATGATATACAAGACTTCAAAGTCAATATGACTGATCACGAACGAGATGTTATAAAAAAGACTATGCTTTCAATAGCACAGATCGAGGTAAGTGTTAAAACTTTCTGGGCAGATATGTACAAGCGTATGCCTATCACCGAGGTTGGTGATGTTGGTATGACATTTGCTGAGTCTGAAGTTAGACATAAAGATGCTTATGCTAGGCTCATTAGAATATTAGGCTTAGAAAAAGACTTTGAAACTGTAGTTGAAGTTCCTGCTATTGCAGGTAGAATAAAATACTTAACTAAATACTTAGACGGTACTAGATCTCGTGACAATAAGATGTATACTAAATCTGTACTTTTATTCTCTTTGTTTATAGAACACGTTAGTTTGTTTAGCCAGTTCTTAATTATGATGTCTTTCAACAAGAACAATAACGTACTCAAAGGCATATCTAATGTCGTTGAAGCAACATCAAAAGAAGAGGAGATACACGGTAATTTCGGAGCTGAGATTATTAATATAGTTAAGCAAGAAAACCCTGACTGGTTTGATGAGGAATTTGAACAGTTGATTATGTCAGCATGTACAAAAGCCTACAAAGCAGAATGTGAAGTGCTTGATTGGATATTTGAAACTGGAGAGCTTAGCTTCTTAAGTAAGGATACTATAAAGCAGTTTATAAAAAATAGATTTAATAACTCTTTAAATAAAATAGGCTATGAGTCTTTATTCAAAATCGACAAAGAAGCTATCGCTAGTACCAAGTGGTTTGATGTTGAAATTACAGCAACAAAAGAAGGTGATTTCTTCTATAAAAAATCAGTTGACTACAATAAGAAAAGCAAAAGTATAACCGCAGATGATTTATTTTAATGGAATATAAAAAATACTACTGGCTCAACGATGAGTCAAGACTGTTTTTATCTAGAGGATATATAACAGAAACGCCTGAGCAACGAATAAAGGACATAGCTAATGTAGCTGAAAAGCATTTGAAGATCGAAGGGTTTGCACAGAAGTTTGAGGAGTATATGGCAAGAGGGTTTTACTCTCTGTCTACTCCTGTGTGGATAAACTTCGGTAAAAACAAAGGCTTACCTATTAGTTGTTATGGCTCAAACATTGATGACGATTTAGATTCGATACTGAATGCATCTAGGGAGATCGGTATGATGTCTAAATACGGAGGGGGAACATCAGCATACCTCGGAAACATAAGACCACGTGGAGCATCAATATCAACTGGCGGTAAAGCTGATGGCCCTGTACACTACGCTCGTATGTATGATACTACTGTCGATGTTTGCAAACAAGCTGAAGCTCGTCGAGGTGCTTGCGCTGTGTATCTACCTATAGAGCACGATGATATAAACGAGTTTTTAGATATTGGTACTGAAGGAAACCCAATACAAAACCTACAGTATGGTATAACTATAACAGACTGGTGGATGACAAGTATGATTGCTGGTGATCCTGATAAGCGTAAGCTGTGGGCTAAGGTAATACAAAGAAGATCTGAGTTTGGTTTTCCTTATATTATGTTTAAGGATAATAGCAACAACAACTCACCTTATAAAGAGCTTGGCTTGGATATAACAGCATCTAACCTATGCTCTGAAATACAGTTACCAACTGACAGTTTTAATTCTTTTGTTTGCTGCTTAGGTTCTATAAACCTATTACACTGGGACGAGATTAAATATACTGATGCTATAGAGGTGTACACTCAGTTTCTTAACGCGGTCATGGACGAGTTTATAACTAAGTCCGGTACATTACCTGGTTTAGCTAGAGCAAATAGATTTGCAAAGCAGCATAGAGCAATTGGTATCGGTGTTTTAGGTTATCATTCTTTATTACAATCAAAGCTGCTAGAGTTTGATTCTATGCAGACTAAAGCTTTAAACAATGAAATATTCAAGACGATTAAGGAACGGTCAGAGAACGCATCTAAATGGCTCTACGAATACAAAGGGTATAGGTCTTTACGTGACGGGTTTGCTAACACAACTCTTATGGCAATCGCACCAACAAAATCTAGCTCCTTTATTCATGGTGCTGTCAGTATGGGGATCGAACCTATTAAGTCTAATTACTTTATCAAAGACTTGGCTAAGACAAAGACTGTATATAAAAATACTTTCCTACAAGAAGAACTTGAAAAGCATAATCTTAATACGGATGATGTTTGGGAAGGAATACTGAAGCGTGATGGCTCTGTTCAGCATTTAGATTTTCCGACTAAAGAAGTGTTTAAGTCGTTTGTAGAAATAGCACCTAAGGAATTAGTGTTACAAGCTGCTCAAAGACAGAAGTATATAGATCAGTCTCAGAGTTTAAACTTAATGATAGATCCAAGTGTACCAGCTAAAGATATAAATCAGCTTTATATATACGCTTGGAGAGAGGGTATTAAAACTTTGTACTATCAGTTCAGTCAAAGCTCTGCTCAAGCATTTAGTAGGAATATACTTGAATGTTCCTCATGTGAAGGTTAAACATTAATTATTAAAAACAAAGAAGGGAAGCTTAACAGCCTCCCTTTTTTAGTATCCAGTAAGTAAGTTTAATACATCATCAATAGCTTTATGCCTATGATTATCTTCGAGCACTACTTTAAACACGTGTTTGCTTTCTTTTATTTTTGCAACGTCATCTATAGCTGAGTTAAGTGGGTTACCTAAATCTACTTGCTGGTAGTCTCCACAGAATATCATCATAGAGTTTTTACCAAGCCTACCTAATGCCATACGAAGCTGAGGTTTAGTTAAGTTCTGAAACTCATCTATAATAACTACAGCATTATCAAATGTCCTACCTCTGAAGTGAGCTAACGAAACTAGTTCAACCTCTTCGTTCTCCACCATCTTAGCTATTTTCTCAGGCTTGTTATATACCTTTCGCATGTTGGACATGATAGGTACTAGCCAAGGCTCTAACTTGTCTTTCTCATCACCTGGTAAAAACCCATTGTCTTCAGTAGCAATAGTAGGTCTAGTTATTATTATCTTATTATACTCTCGTTTAAAGAACATATCAAGAGCTACTTGAACCGCTAATAAAGTTTTACCACTACCTGCCTTACCTACAACAAAACTGAATGCATGGTTTAGCATTTGCTCTTTAGCTAGCTTTTGTTCTTTAGATAAACTTATATTAAATTTAATATCACCCTTAGGTGCTCTTTTACTTTTGTTATCTAGCATCTGCATATTTGTATTTAGTGTCTCCGTCCTCGTCTTTGTAAGCTTCAAGTACTTGTCTTCTGTTATCTTCACCTTTTAAAGATATATGTATCCAAGCGAAATCAAACTCATTAATCATCTGATCAAACTCTATGCCCGACTCTAAAACCCAGTCGTATATAGCTTTGTTATTCATCTCCCCCATCTCCCAAAACTGGAGGTCCAGTGCCTCACCTTTGCAATGCTGCGACTTACGACTGCCACCAATTGCACGATTGAGTTCCGGGTTGCGATAACCACTACTAATCCTGATAGGACCAATACCGTCGCGAATAGGCTGTATAAGATCTCGTATAAGCACTTGCAAGTTATCCATGTGTTCTTTAGTCGGCTCATTCTTTATACCTAGTCTTTTAGCTGTATTGCTTTTAGTTAATTCTGACAACACAAAGTTCTTACTTAATTTCATTTTATTACTTTATTATTATTGATAATTCAACGTTACCCGATGGTACACTTGCTACATTTATTTTTAAAGAATACTTACTTATATTAAACGATAAATTATCTTCTAATACTAGTGTGACTGATGGAGGTATATCAACCTGTTTTATTATGTAAATATCGTTAGAAGAATTACCATCATGAAGGTATATACTGACAAGGGAAACGTCTGTTGAGTTATTAGGTCTTTCATTGCATATACTCATCTTAGATATATTACCAGTCTGCTGACTTTCGTTCTTACCTATTAATGTTGTTGTAGTAACGCCGCATTTTATATATTTAGCCATAGTTAAGATATTGTTATTAAACCTCCGTATATGTAATTAGTCGTAGAGGTTACATTTAGTTTTATAGCTAAGTAATTGTTAGCTGTAGCTGCAACTTCATAGTTCGTTCTACCTGTATCCAATGTCATAGTTGTGTTTGCATTACCTGACATTTTAGTTGTTCTAGCTCCAGTAGTTAAGTCAACTTCGTAGAGAGTAATTGAAACGTTTGTAGAAGCATATATGTCTACATGTGTAGCAGTTTTACCTTCAGGTAGAAATACAAACGCATATAGCTCTGCTGCTGAGTGACCCACTCTAACAGATAACTTAGATGAAACATCATCTTCTATAAGCGCTCTGTTATAGCTAACATCATCGTTAGTCATAAACTCCGTAGGTGAAATCTTTATTTTATTTCCGTATATATTCCCAGCACTTCCTCCTCCAGAACCACCACTAATATCTTGTACCACATGCCTACGAATCTCATCAATGTCCTCTGTTATTAATTGGAGCTGATAAATTAAAGCTGCTTCTCCTGGGTAGTTTAAAAGGTCTGAGTGTTTTCTGTTATCATAATGAGCTTTAAGATTATCTTTATCTTGCCCTGTTTTATCGTGTATAATACTTGATAATTTATCTCCTAACGCCATAATTAAATTTTAGATATTGTTACTTTACCTCCGTACACTTTTTCTAACGATGTCTGAGATAGCTCTATCAATAAATAGTTTGTATTATTTGCTATTGCACCTGAACTTATACTGAAGGTGGTTCCTATAGAGCCATTACCTAAACTAGTTGGTGAGCCACTATTAATATCTGCTTCGTACACAGTCATATTTGAAGTACCACTACCATAAACATCTACAGCAGTAGCTTTAAATCCTAATGGTATTTCTACGGAAGCATACATCTTAGCAGTGGAGTGTGATACAAGAAATCTACTGCTTGAAGAGTCATTAATTTGTACAGGTCTACCAACATCATCAGGTATAAAATCACGAGGTAATATCTTTATATACGTAAGCCCTGGTCTAACAATACCTGGCAAGTCTATATTACCAGTTATATCTAAATTACCTGTAATCTCTACACTATCTCCTAACTGTATATTACCTACTGTATTTGATATAACTAAATTACTACCGTTTGCTTGTATAGAAGAGTCTTTACCTCCTTGCCCACCACCAGTACCGAAAGCTATTTTAGCTTGGTCAGAAAAATGTAATTGATTGTGAGAAGCATCCCACATACACCTAGAAAAATTAGTAGTTGCCCCATGAAGAGAAAAGTCATGACCAGCTTGATTAGCCCCTATAGTTAAGTTTCCATCTATAGTTTTATTACCTGCTGTAAGAGCTGTAGCAGTAGCAGCGTTACCTGTACAAGAACCTGAAGAGCCTGATGTATTTCCTGTAACATTACCTGTAAGTGTTGCGTTAAGAGTATTAGCTATAGTGGTATTACCACTACTGTCAAACGTTATACAGTCTACACCATCCTCATCCTGTATAACATTAGACTTAACCTTTAGTTTATTTAAGACCTCTACAGGGGTTGTAGTACTTGCATTTCCTAACTTTAAAACGCCATGAGTCGTAGTCCCAGAAAAAGACGAAGCGTAACCCTGCTCTATAGTAACATTACCTGCGGTACAATCACCAGTCGCAGTAGCAAGCCCAGCTCTAATTAATATATCTCCACTAGTATGACTTCCAGAGCCATTATTTGCAGTCTCTCCACTTACGATTGAAATAGTTCCTGTAGTGGTATCTCCAGACCCAGTATTCTTTAAATCTCCAGACTGTAAAGTTAAGTTTCCTGAGCTAACGTCAGTAGAGTTATTTAAAGTAGCATCTCCAGAAGAGTCAAAGTCTGTGCCTTGCCCATGACCAGTGTATATGTTTAAGGGTAAACTACTAACATTGTCTCTATCTCCTGCGTCTTCTGTGTGAAACCAACCTGTACCTTTTAGTATAGTGTGTACACTACCTGAAGTATTTGGGTCTGGGGTCGTAGGAGAACCACTTGCATCATCTAACGCAGAACCTTTGACTATCATCCTAGGTCTATCATTACCATCTGTCGTTATCGCTGCTAAAGATTGAGTTGGCAGTAGAGCGCTAAACGCAGTTGCTACTGCTTGGTTGTTTGAGTCGCCAATAAATATGTAACCATCGTTTAAGTTAGGTACATCGTTTGATCTACCTGTAGCTGTTACTTCAACCTGGCCATTGTTGGCATTTGATCTTGAAACAGTACCTACGTTTTGTATAAGCTTAGCTTGAGTAGAAGGTTTAGTACTAGTTAATCCTCCGCCACTAGCTACATATAAAGTATCTCCTACACTATAAGAGCTAGTATTTAAATCTACTAGATTACCTAAAGATATAGCATAACCAGTAGCGTTCTGAGCATAATCAGCATCAGCCAAGCCAAACGCTGGCATTTTAGCTGCATCATCTGAATCTGCTTTACTCATTATTACAGAGCCACTTGAACCGTGAAATCCACTAACGTAGACAGGATCTCCTTTAGTTACAGCTTCGCTATACCTAACTTGTAACCTCACTAATGAAGCTTCACTACCACCAGCTGACAGTGTGTTAGTAAAAACTCTACCATCACTGTCAACAACTAGAGCTGTAGTAGAACTACCTCCTTCTAAGTTCTCAAAGTAAACTTTATTTCTAAACCTAGATATAAAGTTCCATATGTGTTGTCCTATCCATTTCATATATTATATAATCACTGGTGTGCGTAGCACTTTTTATTTTTATTTTCCGTTTTGTTCTTGCATTGTTTACCTGAACTAGTTTTAGCTCTACATCTGTATTCTTTCTTACCGTCACCATCAGTATCGCTACCATCTTTAAAGGCCTTATGATAAGTACATTTAGCGGTCTTGTTCTTAGTTTGAACAGTTATCTTACATCTTGTACCGTCAGACTTAGTACCAGAACATCTAACACTTTTTATACCTTTAGCCTTATTCTCTTTATCTTGCTTAGCTTTCTTTTCAGCTTTCTTTTCTTTAGCTCTTTTATTAGACTCAGCTTTTCTATCTTGCTTAACCTCAGCTTTAGCTTCTTTGATTTCTTGATCTTCAACGCCTACGCTCCAAGCACTCCATCCTAAACCTATAGCTACTCGTTGCCAAGTCTCTATGTTAGCTTGTAAAGCTAGTTTTAAGTTCTGAGCTTTATTTAATACTCTAGCAATAGGAGCATTAGTTAAACCTTCAACAACGTTAGTGAACACATTCCAACCAGGGTTGTTAATACCATGATCCATTTTCTTTATAACATCTTTGTTGTAGTCGTATGTCTTAATGGCATTCATTATTTTCCTATGCTTAGTACCAAGCGGTGGCGATAGATCAAATATCTTCTGACTAATACGAGACCAGTCTTTTCTACCATAGCCTTTACCAAGTTCCTCATGTAACTGCATTATAACATTTTTCAATGTAGATGCTGCAGCTCCCCAAACTCCTGTACCTCTAAGTAAAGTATCGAATACACCATTTACCATACGCAACTGTTTAGCATCAGTCTTCTCCTCTTCTTCTTCAGAGCCAAATGCTAAGAAAGCAAGACCAGTTTGAAGTGTACCGAATATAATGTTCTGAGCAACACCGTAATATATAATTCTAGATATATTAGCTTTAGTATCTCCTCTTCTATTTACTAAGTCAGATAGAGCTTTCTTAGTTAATCTAGTCATCTGCATTGGAGTATTTGCCCATGCAAGTATTATACGACCAAGAACTCCTCTCTGTTGCTTAGATATAAGATCAGGTCTAGAAGACTGTTGTGTTTCCTCCGCTATCTCTTGAAAATCTAAAAACGCTTGAGACTCTGCATCTTTCTGAGACTTACCTTCTTTTAAATATTTCTTAACTCTGTTTCTATAGAAGGTCGAACCACCCATAGCTATCGCAAAACTATCCGCCAACTGTGTAGGTGTAAAACCTAATTGAAGTAGATGAGCTATGACAGCTTCAGTCTTACTCTTACCTTTAGAAAAAGCTTCAGTTAGTTCGTTAGCTGATACATCTATTTTTAATCCTGCACGTCTTTGCTTTAACATGTCAGAGTTAAATAACATAGAGAAGTCAGACCAGAATTGCTTTTGATTAGCAAACGCTTTAGCCGCTGAGAATATATTGTTGTCTTCAAAATTTAAGAAGTTAACAGTAGACAGGGTCTGCAACACAGCAGATCTAGTGTTAAAGAACATTACAGCTCCAACGGAGCCATTGATCCAGTTTAGGAATCTATTAACATCCTTATCTTTACCTGTAGGTCTGTTGCTACCAGTCTCCATAGCATGTAGCATATCCTCTAAAGCCTCTCTAAAGTTAGTACCGTATATAGCTTCTATCTTATTTAGGTTATCGCTAGAGAATACTAAGTCTTTATTTTCTATCCACTCAGCTAGATAATCAGCTCTGTTAACTTTGTTTACGATGTTAGCTAAATCAGAAGCTATAGTCTCAGCAGTCCAGTGAGCGTTGGGAGATAAGTAACCATCACTCTGTCTAGACATAGCACTAAGTGATTGAGCAAAAGCTTCACTCTTAGGGTCTGCTTTAACAGCGCTCCATAGTAAGTTTACTTCTTTGTCAGATAGACCAGGAACTTCTATGCCAGCTTCTTTCCATAAGTAAACTCTTATAGCATTATCTAAAGTAAAGTCTGTACCTGCTATTTTCTTAGACAGACCTTTTATAGTATCCGGGAAAGCTTTTTTCATAGCCTTATATTCCTCAGTCATCTTCTGTTTTACTGAGTCCATTTCTCTAGTGCCTTTAGAAAACGGATCGAAAAGGTTTTCTTTAAACCACTTCAAGTCTTGATCGCCTTGCTTACCTTTACCTAAGAAGCTATATATCAAACCTTTAAAGTCTTCAGCTGAAGGCGGTACAAAGAAAGTACCTCTAACTTGCTTACCGCGAATCTTAGCTCTAGCCGCAGATACTACTTCGTCAGATGCAACACCTTTGCTTCTTTCAAGCATATCATTAAAATCTTTGCTAGCATCTTTACTAAACTTTATTTTAGCTTGAACTACTTTAGACTTTATATCTAACTGATCTAATACTTTTTTAACTGCATCTACATTAGGCATGGCATCATCTACAAAGTACATGTCATTATAACCTTCCGCAAACTTATCTAGCATCCATTCAGCTTTAGCTTCACCTCTACCGTCACCTAGACCTGTAATATTTTTAAACGGTATATCAACACCTTTACTCTTTAACCAACCGTGTATAGGTCCAGCTGCATCTTGCATACGAGCTGTAAGAACAAAAACATTTTCATTACCGTACTTCTTTACTTGGTTCTTCATCTTCTGAAGCAACGGTCCATCTGTTCCGCCTCTTACATTAACAAAGTCAGAGAAGTCAAATGTAAAACCGTCAGCAGCAAGACCAGGTCCTTTAATAGGCCACTCACCACTACTAAGCTTAAGCTCTCTACCAGTTACAGGGTCAGTGGCTGTTATAAAGTTTTCACCATCTATAATTAAAGTCTCGTCAAAGTCGAACGTAGACATACCCTTAGACTTAGAATATTTAACTACAGTTCTACCAACTAGCTGAGCACCCTTCTCATTCATTTTTGGTTGTAGTAATATCTTACTAGCCTCTACGAAGTCAGCACCTATTAACTTACCTCTGTCTTTAGGTTTTATGCTAACTAAAGGAACTATATCATTACTACCTAAAGTTTGTCTATTGTAATACCTACCCCAATTAGGATCTCCTTTTTTATAAGTCATAGGTCTAAAATCTCTTAGGCCATTCTTTATTAAAACCTTATCCATAGCTTTAGGTATTATAGCTACTTCATAGTCATCAAATAAGTCTTCGGTTATACCACCTTCGTTGATATAAGCCTTAACCATTTCTAGAATCTTAACATTAGTAGGGACCATGTGCTCATACTCAGCCAAAGAGCCTAGAAGCTTAGATGATAAAGGCTCTAGACTCTGATCAACATAAGCTAAGTTAGCAGCGCGCTTCATAGGTGAATTCATATTAGACCCAAACATACGGGTCAACATAGCTAAGTCAGCATAATCTAAAGTACCTGACTTTATACCTTCCATATAAAAGTCCATTAATAAAGTTACAGCTTGTCTAGCTTCCTTAGCTTGAGCCAATCGCTCTTCGTAAGCTTGCTTTTCCCTGGCTCTTTTCTTTGCATTTTTCTTCCGCTCCCAAACAGCGAAATCAGCTTCATATTCCTCTATAGATTCAGACCACCAAGGTCGTGGCCCTTTCCTACCACCAAGCTCCATATATTCACTACTAGTTAGATCTTGATGCGCAATTGCAGCAGCAGAAGTTTCAGCAAATGTCTTAGTATTAGTGTTCTTTATTTGTTCTTCAGTTAATCCTAACGCATTGTAAAAGTCTTTAACGTTAGCAAATATCTGACCTCTATTAGTACCAAAATCACCTTCAGTTAATGACGTTAGTATTCCATCAATAAATGAAATGCTACCATCACCTATTTTGCTAGCGCTAGCGTACATACCTTTATACTGAGTCAAGATCAATCTCAGAGCTTTATCTTGCCCTAGCTTCTCTATAAGGTTGTTAGCGAAAGAAGCGAAAGCTTGTCTATTTCTTTTAACTCTACCTAAGTCTTTAAATAGAGAGCCTATAGTCTTTACATCATCAGGCATCAAGCTGCTAAGTAGTTGAAAAGAACCTTTTTCAAGTACGTCAGCTTCAACACTCTCCATTATAAACTGGTTAAGTGTAGTATCAAACTCTACAGGACCTAGTTTATTCTCTATTTTACTATACTCGTTTGTATACTTAACTATATTCTTAGCTGCCTTAGTAAGTTCTTCAGTAGGTATATCATTGCCATATACGTTTTTAAGAACAGCTTTAATAGCCTTATCATCTCTAAGCAACGCTTTATCTCCTTTAAGCTGAGATATAACTTCATCAAACTTACCTATAAATAAAGACTTATTATTATTTTTAATACCAACACCCAACCTGAAGCTTTTACCTTGCTTACTAAACTTAATACTAGGGTCTCTATCTATTTGCTTACCAATAACAGCTAGCTCATTTTCTAGTTGCTCTATACCTTGAAGCTCAAGTATCATCTGTCTTTTTTCAGCAACCTCAGGATTTTGTATAGTCTCAGCTGTAGCATCAAAAGCAAGCTCAACGCCAAGCTCCATTGCTAGTTTATCTTTTCTAGTTCCTAGTGTTGATGCTCCAACCTTATAACCAAGAACAGTCTCCATATCCTTACCTCTAAAGTAGGCCATTACTTTTTCTACACCAGGAAAAGATTTCTTAGTATGTAGTTGAGGACCAGAAGTTCTATTAGTGTCTTTAGGTAATTTACCTTCACTGATTAATTTATCAACCTCAGTTGGCTTAGTAATACGTCTAGACTCTGTGAATATTCTTTGTTCAGGTTTTAAGTTACGCTCCATTTGAACTAGAGTCTCTACTGGGAAAGCTTTGATTATAGCCTTAGCATGATTACGTAGGAATAAATCATAATCAGATCTACCACCCATTAAATCTTGTAAAGGTTTTTTAAGCTCAGTTCTAAATGCTTTTTCTAGTGCAGTTCTAAACTTCTTAGAATCTACGTTAGGTAGTTTAGTACCAAATGTTTTGATAACAGCGTTACGAACTGTCTGCATCATCTTTTCATCTAGTCTTATATCACGTCGTAATCGTGACCTCTCTTCAACTTCCGTTTCATCTAAACCTATTTCGTCAATAGCTTCCATTAAGACATCTGTATCGGCTTCTATCTGCACGAGAGGAGCTCCTTCAGAAGTTGTAGCATCTATATCAACGGCTCTTTCAAGAGACTTGTCTTTATATTCTCTGTTATATACGTTACCTGCTTTGTTACTTATCTGCGAGTTGACCCATCCAAATAAACTATCGTTACTCTCTGGGTCGAAGTTCTTAACATGCGTAGTAAGTTCTGAGTAAACCTTAGATATAAAGTCTTTTTTAATATCATTGCTACCATCTCTTAAACCACCTTTCATTTTAGCAGCTATAAGACCGTCTAGCATTTTGTTAGCTTGCATCTCAGCTATCGCTAAATCAGCACCTTGACTTTTCCAAGTCTCCTTAGTCCAGCCCATACTACCTAGTTCATCTACCTCTGGTTTAACATCAGCAGATACAGACTTAGATACTTTACTCGTGGATGTTCCACCACCAGCTAAATTGGTGGCTCTAGAACTTAATTTGTTTTTAACTATGCTGTTTTGGTAGTCTTTCATGAAGTTATAGACTTGTCTACCATTCTCGAACTCCTTCTTGTAACCGACTTTTCTAGCTATCTCTTGTATGAAGTTCTTTAGTTTATCGAAGACCCCTTCATTAAAGGTTATATCCCCCTTTGTTAACCCATCAGAGAATATAGTTAACCATTCATCAGTAGTACTAATATCTATATCCTCTCCAGCTGCTATTCTAGCTTCTATCCTTTTTTGTACGTATGTAGATTGTTCTTTACTTAATACATTTTTAAAGCTAGATATAAATTCAGATGACTTACCTGACTCTGCAAGACCTTTCATATGCTTAGCTATAACACCATGTAGTAACTCATGTGCACCAACGTTTATTTGACCAGTCTTACCAGCAACATCTTTATTTATTATTATTACATCCCCTACTATAAAGCCATCAGCGTCACTAACATCTTGAGACTCTATTATATCGTCCGGGTTATTATTGTTATGTTCTTCTATTGCCTTTTCAAATAAAGACTGTGCGTCAGTGTTGTCCTCTGCTACTAACACATCTTTACCTATAACCTTGCCTTGCTCTTGGGCAAATTTAATAGTAGCATTTAGTGAGTTATCCCTTCTAGCTTTTTGTACTTCCTTCAATTTACCTCTCTTGCTAACTACTTCATCAGAGGTTATATCTACATCGGAATATCTATCCGTTATTTCTTTTATCTTAGACTTTATCTCACTTATCTTATTCTTTCCAGATTGAGTGTCATTATTAGCACTCGACAACTCCACTTCTAAGTCAACTAAAGAACTCCTATCCTTAGGATCACTAACCCTAGGATCTATCTGAGTTGATATATACTCCCTTTGTTGTTTGGTTTTTATCTCTTTATCTAACCCGGTTAAATCATTAGATATTTCTATGTTAGCCTTAGCTATATCCTCACCTGAAGCTTTCTCTATAAATTGTTTTGCTTTATCGTATGATACTGATTCTCCGTTTATTTTGTATTCAGGTTTTTTGTAAGTACCTAAAGCTAAGCCAACGTTCATGGGAGCCGTAATAGTACCAGTTATACCTTCGAAACCAATTTCAGCAATATCCATTTCTTGATCGGCAACGAGCCTACCCGCGACCTCACCTACAGAACCACCAACAGCTTCAACTCCTACACCGGTTGTAGCTGCAGCTCCTTTGATTAACCTACCACTAGCCTTGCTTGAAGCGACTTTACCGCCAGCCTTTAAGACCGACTTAGTAGCTTTACCAGCTATACCACCAGTAAGTCCTTCAACTACACCTATAGCTAAACCTCTACCAACGGCTCTAGTTCTTATATCATCGCCAATATCGCTCTGTAATAATGCTAAAACATTTTCATCGTTAAACTCTTTACCTTGCTTTTTTAATTCTTCTTGTATAAGCTCTCCTACAGTTAGAGCCGCTTCCATTGAAGTAGCTAAACCACCCATAGCCCCAGCAATACCACCGGGTATAGCACCTATACCAAATCCAAAAGATGTTGCAGCAGCGCCAGCCCCAGCACCAACAGCACCTCCAGTCGCAGCGGAAGCTAAAGCAACGTTAGAGTCAGCCGCTGTACCAGCCATAGTTGCGTATGATTGTATCATCAATTCGGCCATAAGGGAAGGGTCGTTAAAAGCGTTCTTAAAGAACGAGGTCCAAGTGTGGCCATCTTCAGCGTACCTTTTTTGAAACTCAACCATCTTCTCTGACTCTACGTAGCCTTCAGCTTTTTCTTTATTAGCTTCAACCCATTTAGATACAGTTTCTAAGTCTACGTCACTACCCGCTAGTATCATATTAGAGGCTTCACCAGTATCTGAAGCTGCCTTGTAACCCCTGCTTATTGTATTACCAAGCCAATTATCCTTTATATCTATACCGAACGCTTGTTCAGAATAGTCTGCTACATCTGATAAAAAACCAAAAGCTCTAGATACTAGATTTCCTGATTCCGAAGAACCATCTTCCGATTTTAATTCCGTATTCTCTTGTTGTGGATTTTGCGCTGATGTCTGAGACTCCACGTTCGCGCTTTGATTGGAGTCTCCTTGATTTCCCGACGCTAGAGACGCTTCAGGATTTTCTTGTAAAAATTGTTGTTCATGCTCAGGTTTTACGGATATGAGCTTCCCGTTTAAGATATATTCTATCATGACTGTTTCGTTAGTTACCCGTTAATATGTATTGTTATTTTAAAGTTGCAGCGTTAATGTCACCGCTACCGGATTTTATGTGACCTAATAATTGCTCTGCATACGCAGGATCTTTCTGTACTATTTGTATAAATTCACTAAAAGCTTTCTTCTGACTTTCAGAAGCATTATCGTTAAATATTTTCATGTTCTTACCGTCGGCGATCCATTTATAACGACCACCTCTCTTAACAAACTTACCAAAGTTTTGGTTAACACCCATGCTAGTACCTACAGATATGTTATTACCTTCAGCTTTAACGCCTGTAATATTCACTTCTGGAAAAAACGCATTACCAGTCTTAACGTTGTTTAAGGTAATCATATTACCGTTTTCAAGTATGTTAGCTTTACCACCGCTAGCCGATACACTAAGTGCACTCACTGCTTCGTAATTATAGCCTTTTGAAGTTTGCTCAGGAGTGTCGTTATTATTATCACTGGTTTGTTGAGGAACGTAAACACCTTGTTCATCTACTTGTGAATCACCAGCTACATCTTCAGATGAAGCCATACTAGGCGCACCAGCTTCTACTCTACGTTTTTGTATTTCTCTAGCTCTTTGCTTGTCTGTAAGTCCTGGTTTAGCAGGGTTGATTTCGTCAGCAGGTGCCATAGGTGTTTCAACGGTTGGCTCTGGTTTAGTAGCATAGTTCTGACCTATAATGTCAGTGTAATAATCTGTCAACATGTCCTTGAGTAATGGTTCATTACCTTTTAACGATGTAATTAAATTATCTATCTCACCTTCATCTAGTTTGTTATCAGAGTTAGCATCTGCATTATTAAACATATCTTGACTAATGCCTAGATCTGAGTAAGTCTTATCACCTAAACTTTCTATTAAATCGTTTTTAAAGTTTCTGTTACCATAAATATTATCTTCAAATAAAGATCTAACGTTAGCGTTTTGATCGATGTCCATACGAATATCGTTTCTAACATTTTCTCTATTGAATATATACGAATCACCTTGTGATTCTCTAGCTTGACCCTGCTTTAAGTCTACGGCTTTCATTACTTCACCAAATGAAGTATCCATAGAGTTTTTCTTTATGTAATCGTTTATACCGTCCTTATCCATAAACTCTCCGTTTATAGTTATACCAGGTACACCGTCTTTTATTTCTATACTTTCAGGGTCAGCTAAAAGTTTAGACAAAGCTAAGCCTTCCTCTGTGTTAGTAAATGAATTAGAAAGTTTAACTTTCTCCTCTTGTATATCTGTTATAGTTCCTTCAATACTAGATAGATCACTTGCTTGAGAATTTATACGGTTAAGTATCTTCTGTTTTTCTACAGGATCTTTAGCATTTATATATAACTCACGATCTGCTTTAGTAGCATCTATTAACTTACTACTATTAGTAGGATCTAGCTTAGCATTGTTTATATTAGTTAAAAACTCTTCGTTAGCTTTATCTGACTTAGCCTTTTCATTTAACATGTAAGCATTTAAAGTCTGCGAA
>Ga0208545_1000258_pt1 | contig 25581 bp, 27 predicted proteins | sample DEB08_DNA_12_FD_185498 | JGI IMG/M metagenome (GOLD analysis project Ga0208545, IMG submission 185498) | Aqueous microbial communities from the Delaware River and Bay under freshwater to marine salinity gradient to study organic matter... | ecosystem: Environmental > Aquatic > Marine > Coastal ... | reverse complement strand
TAATATCTGGATAACAGGGAGAAAAGACGATGGGTCGGGATGTATTATTCAATTCACTCCTTCGGGAGTAGCTACTGGGGCGGAAATTATAACAACTACACAAACTAATAGTCCGCAGTATGTAGCTTATGCGTCAGGAACTTTTACAGTTAAAGACGCAAACAGTAATAATTTCTACAATTACGCCCAAACCTATGGAGACTCAACAGCAAGAACAGATTCTAGCGGTTCAGGACAACCTTTATTTATCAAACTAAAATAATACTATTATGAGTGAAGAAATACAAATGACAGAAGAAGAAATTGCAGCAAAGAAAGTAGAAGAAAAAGCGTGGAGAGACCAAGAGTTAAAAGATACTGATTGGGTAATAATGTTAGATGACCATCCAGAAAGACCTTTGTATTATAATTATAGAGCTAGATTAAGAGATTGGACTGATACTTCTGACTTTCCAGACACAAAACCAACACTATAATAAATGGCATTAACTAAAGTTTCAACTGGCGTTGTGGATATGAGTCAAGATACCGGAGGTTTAGTTATAGCTAAAGGTACTACCGCTCAACAACCAACGTGCGACGCATCTACCCTTGGTTCTATCCGAGAGAATACAACTGAAAACAAAGTTGAAGTTTGTACTTCTACTGGTTGGCAGTTTTTAGAAGAAGCTGGATCTACTTCTGTGCCGTTAACTGTTGACTATTTAGTGGTTGCTGGTGGAGGTGGCGGTGGAAACTATTATTATGCAGGTGGTGGCGGTGCCGGTGGAATGCTAACGTCTTTTGGCTCTGGTAACATTAGCGGTGGAAATCAACAGGTGGCTGCAACCATAACAACAGCAGTTCAAGGTGTTAATTATGAAGTAACAGTAGGATTAGGCGGAAGTGCAACAAGCTCCGGTGGCAACTCTGAATTAGATATGACGCCAGCACGTGCAAGTGTACTAGCTACAGGAGGTGGTTATGGTGGTAGTGAAGCTGCTGGTGGGCCTGGAGGCTCAGGCGGAGGAGCTAGCAGAAGTGGTATCCATGCTGGAGGAGCTAGAACTAGTAGCCCAATACAAGGCTTTGCAGGTGCTGCATCAACAAGTAGTACTTATTACTGTGCTGGTGGAGGTGGTGGAGCAAGCGCTACTGGTTTATCTTCAGGTACAGATCCAGCTATAGTTGGAAAAGGTGGTGATGGAATTCAATCATCTATAACAGGAACCAACCTTTACTACGCTGGTGGTGGAGCTGGCGCTATGAACGCTGCGGTAGCTTTTCCTAACACGCCTCAAGGTGGAGCGGGCGGTGGTGGAAATGGAGGAACCTATACTAACGGAAGTAACCTACCTCCAACAGCTGGAACAAATGGTTTAGGCGGTGGTGGTGGTGGAGGATGCCATAATGCAAACAACACTGGAACCGGTGCTGCTGGCGGCTCTGGAGTTGTAATACTTAGATACCCAGAAAACTACACTGTTGCTAAAGGCGGTTCACTTATTAGCTCTGTATCCACATCTGTATTAGGTTACAAAATAGAAACATTCACTTCAGGAACAGGCACAATAACATTCGCATAATATGGCAATTACTAAAGTAACAACACCTGTAGCAGACTTTGATAAAGCAACAAGCTTACCGGGTTTAAAAATACCAAGTGGTGATAATAGCAATCAACCTATTGGAGCAACTGTTGAGCAAGGTATGATTAGAAATGACACTGAAGAAACTGTAGATAGCTCTGCTAGTGCTTTAACACATTACAACGGAACTGCGTGGCAGTATTTTGCAGCTACAGAGTCTGCTGATAATCCATTGCCGGCAGGTGCTCAAATAGTTTACAGTGCCAGTGATGCTACTTCATATCCACCCCCGCAAACTGGAAGCACTTGGTTTGATATAAGTGGGAATTCTAATAACGCAACTTTATCAAACACGACTTATAGTAACGGATACCTATCTTTTAACGGCTCAAGTTCTAAGGTAACCACTTCTTACTCAACAAACACATCAAACGCATCTTTCGCCGCATGGGTTAATTGTAATAATGTCTCAACTTATAATAATTTTATAAGTCAAGGTTATTATAGTTCCGGCAGTAATAATAATTATTTTCATTTAGTTAACTATGCTAATGCAAGCCCTGTGTTTACAATCAGATTAAACGGTTCATCAGTGTCTGCTCAATCGTCTGTTGCTATGACTAACAATACTTGGCACCATGTGGTTGGAACTGTTTCATCTACAGGTGATATGAAAATATATTTAGACGGCACCCAAACGGGTTCACAAACAGGAGCACCAGCTAGAAATATGACACAGAGTATATTAAGTGGAGTTTATCTTGATGGCAATCAGCAGTTTTTTAGTGGAGAAATTAGTAAAATTCAAGTATACGATGTTGTTTTAACTTCAACAGAGGTCGCAAATTTACACGCTATAGGTTCAGGAACAACATAATTAAATAAAACATGGCAAATACAAAAATAACAAACCCTGAATTATTTAATCTAGGAGATTCAACTTCAGCTACGCAGCTACCTGTTATGACAACTACAGAAAGAATCGCTATGACTGGTTTATCTGTAGGTGAAATGATATTCAACTCTACTACAGATAAAGTAGAATACTTCGATGGAACTAAATGGTATGGTATTACTTATTTTGTACCATACAGTGGGATCGTAGTAGGTGCTAGTGGATCAAATACTTTAATTTTTTCTGCAGATGGAATTAATTGGACTGGATTAGGTAATAGCATTTTTTCTATTTACGGAAATAAAAGTGCTTATAACGGTTCAATGTGGGTTGCTGCTGGGCGTGGAACTAACTCTCTAGCTTATTCTACAGATGGTATAAATTGGACAGGATTAGGAGCAATTTTTAACGTTTGGGGAAACTCAGTATCTTGGAACGGTTCTTATTGGCTTGCGTGTGGTTATGGGTCTAATGCTCCAGGTATTTACAAGTCTACAGATGGTATAAGTTGGACTGCAGCTGGTGGAAATGGAACGATTCACAAAGCTGCGTGGAGCGGATCTACTTGGGTAGTAGCTCAATCTAACGGTGGTGGAGTTGTTGGAAGCGGTAACCATACTATAGCTACCTCAACAAATGGAACAACTTGGACCGGGCAGGGGCAGGTGTTTGCAAATGATGGAAATGATGTTGCTTGGAACGGTTCAATGTGGGTTGCTGTTGGTTATTCGGGCAGTGGAGGAACTTCAATAGCTTATACAACTAATTCAGCTGGAACGTCAGGATGGACTGCGGTTATATCATCTCCATTGACAGATAGAGGCTTGGGTGTTGCTTGGAATGGTTCAATATGGGTTGCTTGTGGATATGGAAGTAACAATATAGCCACTTCTACAGATGGCATAAATTGGACAGGTAGAGGTACTCCTGGAGAGGAACTTTTATACGATGTTTCATGGAACGGGGAGATTTTTATAGCTGTTGGAGGTTCTAATGATTATGTAGTTACTTCAACTGACGGTATAACATGGAGTGCTCCAACCACAAATCCTTCAAATATCTACGGTTTAGGTGTAGGAACAGCACCCGCGCCAAATTTATATCCACCTATTTAATTTACTAAAAGTTTTATTATTGGAAATAACAACAAAAACAAGTGATAATATAAAACATAGTTAACGGTTTACTAGCTATGATTAAACCAAAAGTGTAAACCAACCAATAAAACCAAAACCAATGACGTTTTTTTACCAGACTCAATCGTGGAATAGTCAACCACAAGTAACCCAAGAAACCATAGAGCTATGGAAACACTTATCTGAAAAATCTAAATGGAGGATAGTACAACTAGCAAATGGATTCTACCAAACCGAATACCAAGATGTTAAAGACAAAGACACTTGGCACGACGTAACCAGAAGAGAAACAATTGAAGGTGCTGAAGAAGCAATAGATTCTTCAGTTGAGCATTACAAAAGAAAAACTGCTTTCTTAGATGGTCCTAAAGTTGTCAAAACCTTTGAATAATGCTAGACATCGTTCAGACTATTGAATACATAGCTTTTATTGGTATAATACTAGCTCTGATACACTACTACAATCAATCAAATTAAATTAAATTAAATATGTCAGACTTAATAGTCAAGAATCTTTCTTTTGGGCAAGAAGCTCAAGATAAAGTGTTTGAAGGAATAAACAAACTCACAAAAGCCGTTAGCTCCACATTAGGCGCTAGCGGTAAATGTGTACTACTAGAAGATGGTTCAGGTAACCCGTTAATCACCAAAGATGGTGTGACAGTTGCCGATACAATAGTATTACTGGACCCAGTAGAAAATATGGGAGCTACGCTTTTAAAAGAAGCAGCTCGTAAAACAGTAAGAGAAGCTGGTGACGGTACAACTACCGCAACAGTTCTAGCTTATGCTGTACTAAAGGAAGCTCAGAAAGTTCAAGCTGATGTAAGTTCTAGAGACTTAAAAAGCGGTATTGAAAAAGCAACTGATAAAGTAATAGCATACCTAGAGAAAAACAGTACTAGCGTTCAAGGCGATATGATTGATCAAATCGCTACTATATCAACTAATAACGATCCTTATCTAGGTAAAATTATTGGTGATGCGTTTAGAGCTGTAGGAGATACAGGAGTAGTGATGATGGAACAATCAGCTGAAGCTGATACAGTTGTTGAAATAGTTGATGGAGTTCAATACGATAAAGGTATGACTAATCAACACTTTATGACTGACCATGTTAAGAGAACAGCAGAGTTAAAAAACGCTGCGGTACTTCTTATTGAATCACCTGTTGAAAACGTAAGACAAATACAGTCTGTTTTAGAGTATGTTATTAAAAATGACAAACCTCTATTAATTATTGCAGATGTAGAACCAGCAGTTGTTTCTACGTTAGCTATGAACAAGACTAAAGGTAATATCAAAGTAAACATTATAAATGCACCTACTTTTGGTATTAATAAAAGAGAAATACTAGATGATCTAGCTTTATTAACAGGAGCAACTGTTATTAACGAAGATCTCGGCGATGATATGGATTTAATCCAACCAGAACTTTTAGGTAGTTGCATAAGATCAGTAACAACTGAAAAAGATACTATTATACAGGTTCAGGATTCATCAGAAGAGATTCTAGAGATCATAGAGCAAATTAAAGAAGATTTATCAACTACACAGAACCCAGGAGCAGTAATACGCTTAGAAAAGAGATTAGCTAGATTATCAGCTAAGATTGCAGTGGTTAAAGTTGGTGCTAATTCTGATATAGAGTTAAAAGAAAAAACAGATCGAGTAGAAGATGCTATATGTGCTACTAAGGCTGCGATTAAAGAAGGTATTGTTCCAGGAGGTGGAATTGCATTACTAAATGCTTCACAAAACATAGTTGCTAAGTCAGCTGGAGAAGAAGTGCTACTAGAAGCGATTAGAGCACCTTTTAAGACAATATTAGATAACGCTGGTATATTAGAATATGAATTACCAAAGAGTAAAGGTAGAGGTCTTAATGTGGTTACAGGTAATATGGTAAATATGATTAAGCAAGGAATTATAGATCCTCTATTAGTTACCAAAAGTGCACTTCGTAACGCAGCTTCCGTAGCTACAACGATTTTATCAACTGATTGTGTAATCAATAACTTGAGAATCGATGAAAGCAATAGGTAATAATATAATTATAACGCCTGTAAAAGTTACGGGCGATAAAACTAAAGGTGGTTTACTTTTGGTTAAGAAAGATAGAGAAGATATAAGATACATTAAAGCCGTTATTAATTCAGTTAGTGATGATATAAAAGCTTTAAAAGAAGGTGATGAAATCTATTATGATAGACACGCTGGACATGGAATAGAATTTGATAAAGAGCAATACACTGTCATTAAAATACAGGATATTGTAGTTGTTTTGTGAGAAAACTAGAAGCTAGTGACATTAGGGACTTAAACCTACTTAAACACTATCGTATAGTTAGAAGATGGGCTTGTAGAAATAACAAGCTTAACGATGCTGATTTAGAGTTACTTATATACTTTGACTGCATGGGAATGTTTACAAAGCAAGATTTTAAAATCGGTACGTACGCTTACAGTTGGGACAATAGACGCTGGAACAAGTTGATAAAAGACGGTTGGGTAGTAGTTTTTAGAAACTACAACAGGACAACACAAAAATACAACATCTACAAAGTTTCGTTAAAGTGTAAACAACTAATAGCAAGAATGTATCGTATTATGCTTGGTGATGAAGATATCCCAACTAGTTCTAGAAATAGTATAATGAAAGGTAAAACATATACAGACAAAGTATTAATCACAGCAATAAGAAACGTAAACAACGACAAAAATAGATAGTATGAAATCAAAAACACCATTTGCAATTAAATCTCCACTACGCGTACAAGTTTACGGCGGAGATACCTATGAGCAACCTGACACAGTTATAACCAAAACAGTTGGAGAACAAGTAGGGCAAGCTATAACTGGACTAGCTGATAATGCTACTAAATACATGGACGACTACAAAAAACCAGAACCTAGAGAAAAAGTTGAAATCGCTAGTTCTATAAAATCAGATCGTGGTCAAGTTCCTGAAAGAGGTTTTGCATCTGCTGGTGATTTGAGAAGTGAAACAACAATCAATTCAACTCCATCAACATCGTACAGTCAAGGTTTAAGCACGTTGAAAAAAAATCCTAAAAAACTAAGTGCTTGGGAAAATGAATTTGGTAAAGCTACTCTTGGCAATTTCAAAGAAAAAGCAGACTTATACAATAAAAAAAATAAATCAACTACGGCTAAAATTAAAACTACAAAAATATTTGGAGATAATGAATTACTAAACACATATAGTAGCTCCGTCGGTCAGATGAAAGGTTCACCAAATAAACTAATAGGAGATACTATGGATCCATACGGACAACCTCAAAGAGGAAACAGAGATTTTACGTTTAATGAAAACGAAATAGCACCAGGTACTCTTGGTAGCCAAGCAAGCGTGGGCGTTCAAAAAGAAATATTTGGAGGTGGTCAAGCTCAAACAGCTGCTGAGCAACTAGCTGCTGAGCAACTACAAACACCTTTATTATCAAAAGGTCACGGAGTAAAACAAGCTCACACGCATCCTAGTAAAACAACTACTAAGATGAAACCAGATGGAGAGTATCCTGGAGCTAGATATGTAAAAGGAGATCTTGTTGATCAAGATGACTTACTAGATAAAACTGAATTAGATGCACATATCGCTACACAAGTTCAGTCTGACAAAAAAGGAACTTTCATCAAAGAAAAGCCGTATGATGGACCAGGTAGTGATATAGAAACAAGTAAAGGTTTTGGTAAAAAAATACGACTTGAAAGTATGGGTAGATCTAGTTACACATCAAACATGAAAGATCAATTAGATCCTCATGATTTTCTATTCAAAAAAACACCTAAAAAATCTAAATAAACAATAATATGGACAAGAGAAAATCAATTATAAGCAAGCCTGATCTAGACGGAAGAGTTGGTGAAAGTGCTATTTGGGACGGACCGCTAAGTAAAGAAGGTTTTCCAATGGGCAAAGGTAGTAGTTCTGGTATTACAGGTATGGAAGTATCTAAATACCCTTGTAGCTATAGCGACGCGCCTATAACTCAAAGAGCTAAAGGAAAATAACAGATGGCAACAGGAGATATTAAGCTACTGGCAGCCAACGCATTAGCATTAGCGATAAGCATGACGCATATAGAGGTGGCCTTAAAAGTTATTCTGTTACTTATAAGTATCGGGTATACAGTAACTAAGTGGGTAAAACTTAAAGAAAAGAAGTAATAATTATAACATGGCATACGAGCAATCACAATCACCTTTCTTAAAAGTAAGAAAAACTACTAAAGGTAAAGGTAGAAACTTTAGAACTACAGAAGAAGGAGCTGGTATGACGAGTGCCGGTGTTAAGAAATATAAAAAAGAAAATCCAGGTAGTAAATTAAAAACTGCTGTAACTGGAGATGTTAAACCAGGAAGCAAAGACGCAAAACGTCGTAAATCTTTCTGTGCTAGATCGAAAGGCTGGACCGGAGAAAGAGGTAAAGCCGCTAGAAAAAGATGGAAATGCTAAATAAACATAAATAAAAATGGAAAAAGGACATTACGGTAATTATACTGGAAACGCAAGACACTCAAGAAAAGAAGAAATGATCCATGATCGTGAATTAATTTCTGATGCTAAAAAGCAACTTCATAGCGCCGATAAAGATTATAAACAAGATTCACCGGCTAAAAGAGCTCTAGTAGGAGATCAAGATAAGCTACCAGAAGAAGTAAAGCAAGCTACATATGATGCGCCTACCAATTATGGAACTCCATTAGAAAACTCAGGATTAGGTCCTAAAACAGCCGGATCTGGACTATACATGAAAGCTTGCGGTTACAAAAAATAAATATGGCTTTTAAAATGAATGGCGCTCCATACGTTGGTAATGATACTCCTATATACCAAGTAGACATGGAAGATGGTGTATTAGGTAAAGCTAATAACAATGGCACTATAGTCATTAACAAAGATATTAAAGATCCTAAACAAATAGATGATGTTGTTGAGCATGAAAAGGTTCATATAGATCAAATGAAAAGAGGTGATCTTGATTATGATGATAAATATGTGTATTGGAAAGGAAAACGATATTCTAGATCTCAAATGAAAGAAGGTGCTAAAAACCTTCCTTGGGAAAAAGAAGCATACACTAAAACTAAAAAATAATGTGGAAAGTACTGCTAGGTCTTTTAAAGGGAGGTGAAGGTAGGAAGTCTGTAGCTGGAGGTTTAGCTTGGGAAATAAGAGAAGCAATTAAAGGAAAAGAATTAGATCCTGAAAAATTAATAGAACTTCAAACCAAAATAAATCTAGCTGAAGCTTCACATCGAACGTTATTTGTTGCCGGATGGAGACCTTTTATAGGTTGGATATGTGGTTTTGCATTAGCTTACAATTTTGTTATACGTGATTTATTTATTTGGATAACAAAAACAACAGACGCGCCACCACCATTGCAAATGGAACATTTAATGACAGTATTGCTGGGAATGCTCGGACTTGGCGGACTAAGAACATACGAAAAAATAAAAGACAAGGTAAAATAAAAAAACATGTATAACACAAATCAAACACCATTCACTACAAGCGCTGTTGATCTTCTATTGGCCTCAACATTGAAAGCTGAAACTGTATTATTAACAAACGCTGCTTTAGCCAGCACGGTAACAGGTTTACCAGCTAGTTCAAGTGCTATTGTTTATTCAGACGGCGGAACATTTACTGGTTCAGCAGTTAGAAACACTCTAGGACCTACATCTGGAGCTCTATACCAAGTAAATTCAGCAGCAGATGGAACAGTAGAAAGTATAACTATAATAGATCAAGGACCTAACTCTGCAGCTGGAAAAACAATTACATTTAGTAATGAAACGCTATCTAGTAGCTTTGGAAATAACGGAACTTATGTTGGAGCCGTCATCAACACAACTGCTTCTACTATAACTTTAGATAACAGTAACGGTGGTGTGAATCCAGTTGGTGGATACACTGTAGGTGATGTTATTTCATTTGATTATAATTTTACAACAAACAATGGAGGTTTAGATTTTGGACTACAAGGAGCGTCTGGAACAATAACAGAAGCAAGTGCAACGGGTTTTACAATATCATCGTTTAACGTTGGATCTGTGCAAACTGGTAGTTACGTTTCTGGATCTATATCTATATTATCTGGAACTGAAGACGCATACAATATAGGTGGGCCTTCTGATACGGCTTCTGTTACTTTGAGTTACGGTGGAGGCACCGTTGTTAATAGCCAAACCGAAGTAGGAGATTACTTTACAGTAATACCACCAGCTAGCTTAACCCCACAAACTTTAGTAGTTACTTCTATTGATAAGGTAGGGCAAAGAGTTGTGTTCGCGGGAACATTTACATCTGACGACGTAAGTGGCGCTTTTGGAGCCTGGTATGTTTACGAATCAAACTACCAACCTGCGCTTAGTGGAGATATAACTTACACTCCAGCTGTTGCTAATTTAGAATTACCTAGCACTAATTTTACACAAAACCCAGCGGCTTTATACGTTGGAGTTGGAGGTGACATAACTTTAACTTTACTTAATGATTCAACTGAAGTTAAATTTGCAGGTGTAACTGCTGGAACTTTTCTAGACGTACTATGTACTGGCGTTAATCTTGCAGCGGCTGGAACTCCAGCATCAGGATTGCTAGCTATTAGATAAATAACAATAACAATAACAATAACCAATAATCAATTAAATTTAATCAAATGAAAAAAGTAGAAAGTAAAAAAGTAAGTAAAATTACAGACGAGCAATTAGAAGTAATTACAAAGCACCAAAAAGATTTAAACAAGTCTCTAACTAACATTGGTTTTTTAGAAACTCAAAAACACAGCTTACTACATGAGTACGCTGGGATTGTTGACGATATCGAAAAGTACAAAAAAGAACTAGAAGATATTTATGGTGCTATAAATATCAATATTGAAGATGGTACTTACACTACTATTGAAAAAGAATAATAGTGGACCATGTTATAAGAAAAATAAGCATAGGTTCTGACTATAAAAACGAGGCTATGCATTATGCCGTAGGCCAGCAAGTTTACGGCGGACACACTATATGTAATATAATGTTCGATAAAGAAGAACAATCTTACAATATTCATATAAAGAAGAACAACGAAATTTTGCCTTGGAAGAAGTTTAATAAAAACATGGCAATATCTGTTGAATATGATTTAGAATACTAATGAATAGTATTTATCAGTTTATAATAAAACCGATAGGCGAAAGATATAATAATGAGTTGAACGTTGGTGATAAAAAGCTAATTATCAACTCTAGTATCTCTAGTCATAAATTTGTTAATAGAAAAGCAGAAGTAGTTGCTGTGCCTTTAGCGTTTGAAACAGAACTAAAAAAAGGTGATAAAGTTATTGTGCATCATAATTTATTTAGAAGATATTATAATCAAAAAGGTAGATCTGTAAATAGCGGAAAATACTTTAAAGATGATATGTATTTTGCTTCTGAAGATCAGATATACATGAAACAGGTTAATAACAGCTGGAAGACAGTCAAAGACTATTGCTTCGTCAAGCCAGTTGTTGATAAGGACAACTCTAGCTTAAGCAAACTAAAAGAGCGCGTTGGTATAGTAAAATACGGAAACAACGTCTTAGAAGCTCTTAAAATCAATAAAGGGGATTTAGTTGGATTTAAAAAGAACAGAGAATTTGAGTTCTTGATAGATGGTGAAATACTTTATTGCATGGAATCAAATGATATTTTAATTAAATATGAAAATAAAGGAAACGAAACTGAATATAATCCAAGCTGGGCAAATAGCAGTTGAAGAACTTATAAAGGTGGCAAAAGAAAAGATCGTTGACTCAGAAGATGATATCTCTGCTGACAGACTTAAAAACGCTGCCGCTACAAAGAAACTTGCTATATTTGATGCTTTTGAAATATTAGCTAGAATAGAATCAGAAGAAGATCTTTTAAACGATAAACCAAAAACTAGCGCTATTAAAGCCGAAGAGTTTAAAGGTTTTGCAGAAGGAAGATCTAGATAATGTATAAGCAAAATCTATACCATATAGTAGAAGACCATATAAAGTCAAACGTTCTAAGTAGAATGAATAGGCTTAAAAAATGGGAATACGGATACAATAAAGAGCATGACATAGTTGTCATAAGCAAAACAGGACAAATAGGAGAGATATATAGTATACAAAATCTATTAATAGCTCTTCCGTTGGCTGAAGACGTGTACAAGTGTTCTAAGAAGAAAGAAGAACAACGTTGGAAAGTTTTAGAATATCCATCTGAATTAAATAAAATAAAAACAGTTTATGATTGGAACGAAAGACCAGTCGAGTTTAAAGAAAAATGGTACGAGTACATTAACAAAGAGTTTGTTCGTCGCGAAGAAGGCTATTGGTTCTATAGCAACGGCGTTCCTACTTATATTACTGGTTCTCAGTACATGTACCTGCAGTGGACTAAAATTGACGTGGGGTCAGCAGATTTTCGCGAGTCAAACAGGTTATTCTACATATTCTGGGAGGCTTGTAAATCGGACAGTAGGTGTTACGGAATGTGCTATCTTAAGAACAGACGGTCTGGATTTAGTTTCATGGCATCATCCGACACAGTTAACCAGGCAACAATTTCAAGAGATGCTAGGTTTGGAATACTCTCCAAGTCTGGAGCTGATGCTAAGAAAATGTTCACTGATAAAGTTGTACCCATATCGATTAACTACCCCTTCTTTTTTAAACCAATACAGGACGGAATGGAACGTCCAAAGACAGAATTATCATACAAAGTACCTTCGAAAAGGCTCACGCGTAATTCCATCAAAGAAACAACGGAAGATTTACAGGCGGGTCTTGACACCACGATCGACTGGAAGAATACAGGGGACAACTCCTATGATGGAGAAAAACTCAAGCTTCTCGTCCACGATGAATCGGGTAAATGGGAAAGACCAGATAACATCCTCAACAACTGGAGGGTTACGAAAACAACGTTAAGATTAGGTAGAAAAATAGTAGGTAAGTGCATGATGGGATCTACTTCAAACGCATTAGACAAAGGTGGATCAAATTTTAAAAAACTATACGAATCTTCGGACGTCACAAAAAGAAACCGCAACGGACAGACTAGCTCAGGATTATATAGTTTGTTCGTACCTATGGAGTGGAATTACGAAGGATACATTGATTCTTATGGAATACCTGTATTCGACACTCCAAAAAAACCAATTAAAGGTATAGATGGTGAAGATATAGATATAGGTGTTATATCACATTGGGAAAATGAAGTAGATGGACTACACGACGACCAAGATGGCTTAAACGAATACTATAGACAGTTTCCAAGAACAGAGAAACACGCTTTTAGAGACGAAGCTAAAGAATCTTTGTTTAACTTAGGTAAAATATACGAGCAAATAGACTATAATGAAGACTTACGTAATACTAATGTTGTTACACAGGGTAATTTTCAGTGGGAAGGTGGGATTAAAGATACTAGAGTGCTGTTTGTTCCTAGTAAAAGTGGAAGATTTTTTGTTAGCTGGGTTCCTCCGGTTACACTACAAAATAGATACAATATAAAAAATAACGTTAAGTATCCTGGTAATGAGCACTGTGGAGCTTTTGGATGCGATAGTTACGATATATCTGGTACTGTTGATGGTAAAGGTTCTAAAGGATCTTTACATGGATTAACTAAGTTTTCAATGGAAGACGTACCGCCTAACTTATTTTTTTTAGAATATATAGCTAGACCACAGACAGCTGATATATTTTTTGAAGATGTTTTAATGGCTTTGGTTTTTTATGGTATGCCTATACTAGCAGAGAACAACAAGCCAAGACTCTTATATTATATGAAAAGAAGAGGTTACAGAGGTTACTCTATGAATAGACCTGATAGGGTTATGCATAAATTATCTGTAACAGAAAGAGAGATAGGTGGAATACCTAACTCAAGTGAAGACATAAAGCAAGCTCACGCAGCAGCTATAGAGGATTATATAGAAAACCACATTGGTTTACTAAACGAAGGTTATGGCAGCATGTACTTTCAAAGAACTTTAGAAGATTGGGCGAAATTTAATATAAACAATAGGACTAAGCACGATGCATCTATAAGCTCTGGTTTAGCTATGATGGCTTGTAATAAACATAGATACACGCCTGTCGCGCAAAGAGTAATATCTAAAGTATCTTTAGGTTTTAGAAAATATAACAATTCAGGTCAAAATTCAAAAATAATATAATAAATGGTCTACAATACTAATAATAGCATCTTTCCAGATCAGGTGGTACCTGAAGAAGAAAAGAAATCATTTGAATATGGTTTAGCTGTTGGAAACGCTATTGAACAAGAATGGTTTAGAAATAACAGTGGTCAGGATAGGTTTTCCTATAATTTCCAGAACTTCAATAGACTAAGATTATACGCTAGAGGTGAACAACCTGTACAGAAGTATAAAGATGAATTATCTAATAACGGTGATTTGTCTTATTTGAATTTAGACTGGAAGCCAATACCTGTTCTTTCTAAGTTTGTAGATATAGTAGTTAATGGTATGACTGAAAAGGGTTATGAAATGAAAGCTTTTGCTTCAGACCCATTTGCTTTAAAGCAACGTACTGATTTTGCTGCTAACGCTTTAAGAGACATAGAAAACAAAGAAGCTATAGATAGATTATCTCAAGCTACTGGTCAAAACTTCTATGCTTCTACTGATCCAGAAAACATACCTAGAGACAAAAACGAATTAGACTTAATGCTACAGCTTAACTACAAATTAAGTGTAGAAATAGCTGAAGAAGAGGTTGTTAGCAACGTGCTTAAGTATAATAAATTTGATGAAATTAAAAAAAGACTAGCTTATGACCTTACCGTTTTAGGAATTGCAGCTAGTAAAACTAGCTTTAATCTTTCTGAAGGTATAACAACTCACTACGTGGATCCAGCTAACTTAGTTTATTCAGCTACAGATGATCCTAATTTTGAAGACATTTATTATGTTGGAGAAATTAAAGCTTTAACTTTGCCTGAAATAAAAAGATTATTTCCTAATCTAACTAACGAAGAGTTAGAAACTATACAGAAGTATCCAGGTAGACAGAATTACGCTCAAAGCGATTGGCAGGTAAATAGTGATACAGAGAAACATCAGGTTTTATTTTTTGAATACAAAACGTATCACGATCAAGTGTTTAAAATAAAACAAACTGAACAAGGTTTAGAAAAAACATTAGAAAAGCAAGACACATTTAATCCTCCTCCAAGTGATAACTTTGAAAGAGTGTCTAGATCTATTGAAGTATTATATACTGGAGCGAAAGTTTTAGGTATGGGAGATACTATGTTAGAGTGGAAGTTAGCTGAGAACATGACAAGACCTTACGCTGATACTACTAAGGTTAATATGAATTACTGTATATCAGCTCCTAGAATGTATCAAGGGCGTATAGAATCTATAGTTAGTAGAACAATAGGTTTCGCTGATATGATTCAATTGACTCATTTAAAGCTACAGCAAGTATTAGCTCGTATGGTTCCTGATGGAGTTTACTTAGACGTAGACGGGTTAGCTGAAGTTGACTTAGGCAATGGAACGAACTATAATCCAGCAGAAGCATTAAATATGTACTTCCAGACCGGAACAATAGTAGGTAGATCATTAACTCAAGATGGCGAGATTAATCGTGGTAAAGTGCCAATTCAAGAGCTTCAAAGTTCTTCTGGTATATCTAAAATACAAGCAATGATACAAACGTATCAATACTACTTGCAAATGATTAGAGATGTAACAGGATTAAACGAAGCTAGAGATGGAAGTTCTCCAGATAAAAACGCTTTAGTAGGTCTACAAAAACTAGCAGCAGCAAACTCTAATACGGCTACAAGACATATATTACAGTCTTTAATGTATATTACGATTAGAACATGTGAAAATATAAGTTTAAGGGTAGCTGATGTGTTGCAGTTTCCATTAACAAAAGCATCTTTACTTAATAGTATAAATGCTTTTAATGTAGCTACTCTAAAGGAAATAGATACTCTATCGTTACATGACTTCGGTATATTCTTAGATCTAGAACCAGACGAAGAAGATAAAGCCCAATTAGAAAAAAGCATACAAATAGCATTGCAATCTGGAGCTATAAAACTTTCAGATGCTATAGATATAAGAGATATACAAAACATAAAGCTAGCTAATACATATTTGAAGTTTAGACAAACTGAAAATCAAGAGGCTGAAAGAGCTGCACAGATGGAAAACATTCAGGCTCAAGCTCAAGCTAATAGTGAATCTGCTGAAAAAGCTGCCGAGGCTGAAGTTCAAAAACAACAAGCTTTAGCTCAAACTACTGTTCAAATAGAGCAAGCTAAGTCTCAGTTTGAAATACAACGCATGGAGCAAGAGGCTGAAATAAAAAGAGGTCTAATGGCTGAAGAGTTTTCATATCAAATGAAACTAGCAGAAATGCATGCTAAAGCTAATTCTCAAAAAGAAGCTCAAATAGAGGACAGAAAAGACAAAAGACTACAAATGCAAGGCACTCAACAGAGTGAACTTATAGATCAAAGACAAAACGATCTGCTACCTAAAAACTTTGAATCAACTAATGACGGCTTAGGCGGTTTTGATTTAGAACAGTTTACCCCGAGATAGGGAATTATTAATTTTTATTATATTATATTATGTCAGAAACAAAAGAAGTAAAATCAGAAGGAGAATTTAAATTAAAAAAGAAAACTTCAAAAATGAAAGGCCAAGGAAATGTTGTTCCTGAGGTTACTAAGATAGATTTAAGTAAAAAAACAGAAGAAGATGCCATTCAAGTCGGAGAAACAGAAACAGTGGTTGATGATAAACAAACCAGAGATTTACCAGAAATGGAAAAAGAAGTACGGAGCGACTCCAGTGAAGTTACTAAAATTGATCTCAAAGAAAAAATAGAATCACCTTTAGAATTAGTAGAAGATGAAAACGATAACCCTGAAGAGGTCACAATGGTTGGAGGCACTGAAGGTCCCGACACCCCACAGGAACAAAAAGAAGTATTACCGCAAGCTCAAACACAAGACTACCCAGAAAATGTAGATAAACTTATTGAGTTTATGAAAGAAACTGGCGGAACTATTGACGACTACGCTAGGCTTAATGCTGATTATAGCGACGTTGACGGAGAAGCATTATTAAAAGAATATTACAAACAAGCTAAACCACATTTAAATTCAGAAGAAATTGACTTCGTAATTGAAGACTCTTTTAGTTTTGATGAGGATTTAGACGAAGCAAGAGATATTCGAAAGAAGAAACTTGCATATAAAGAAGAAGTTGCAAAAGCCAAAAGCTATTTGGAATCGCTTAAGGATAAATATTACGCAGAGATCAAGTTGAGACCTGGGGTTAATCCTGAGCAACAAAAAGCTACAGACTTTTTTAACCGATACAACGAAGAGCAGGCAGCTACCAAAGTTAACCAAGACAGATTTATTAGCCAAACAGACGAGCTTCTTAACAACGATTTCAAAGGTTTTGATTTTAAAGTTGGAGAGAAAAAGTTTAGATATGGCATTAAAGATCCAGTTAAGGTTGCAGATAATCAAAAAGACATTTCCACGTTCATCAAGACGTTCTTGAATGACAAAGGAGAAGTCGTAGATACAAAAGGTTATCATAAAGCTTTGTATGCAGCGCGAAACGCAGATACTATTGCACAACACTTTTATGAGCAAGGAAAAACAGACGCCATAAAAGGACAGATTGCTAAGGACAAGAATATAACTACAGAACCTAGAAAAACACAAGATGGTAATGTATTTGTAAATGGATTTAAAGTAAAAGCTATTAGCGGGCAAGACTCTTCAAAACTTAAAATTAAAACAAGAAAATTTAACAATTAAAATTAAAAATTATGGCAATAGCACCTAATTTTGGCTCGATAGTACCATCGCAGTCACAACAATTATTACAATCGAACTACTTACAGTTCAATAACAGCACGTCTGACTTTGCTCAGCAATATCTACCTGAAATCTACGAACAAGAAGTAGAGCGTTACGGAAACAGAACTTTATCTGGATTCTTACGTATGGTTGGAGCTGAAATGCCAATGACGTCGGATCAAGTTATTTGGTCAGAACAAAATAGATTACACGTTGCTTACGACGGATGTACCAATGATGACGCAAACGGTATTGGAATTCCAGTAGCTGCTGGTATTGTAAACGTTATTTCTCCCGGCCAAACTATCGTTCTTATGGACGCCGCTGGTGTTGAGTTGAAAGCTGTAGTTACATCTTCAAACCCAGGAACTGGCGCTTTAATCGTAGCCCCTTATACTGCTGCTAATACAGCTGCACTTGCTGCGACTGGAATTAAGATATTTGTATACGGTTCTGAATTCAACAAAGGATCTCAAACAACTAACTGGGATGGAGCTGCTGGAGCAATCACGGGAACTACTAATGTTAGTATTGACCCTACGTTTACTCAATTTAGCAACTCACCAATTATTATTCGTAGCAATTACAGTATCAATGGATCTGACATGGCTCAAATCGGTTGGGTTGAAGTTGCAACTGAAGACGGAACTTCTGGATACTTATGGTATTTAAAAGCAGAATCTGAAACTCGTTTACGTTTTGAAGACTACTTAGAAATGAGTGTAGTTGAAGGAGAACTTGCTGCTGCAGGATCTGGAGCTTTAGCTGGAGGATTTAAAGGTACGCAAGGTTTATTTGCTGCTGTAGAAGCTAGAGGTAACGTTGAAACTGCATTTAGTGGAGCTAACTTAACTGACTTTGATAATATCTTGAAAAATTTAGATACTCAAGGAGCGATTGAAGAGAACATGCTTTTCTTAGATCGTACAACTTCATTAGAAATTGATGACATGCTAGCTGGTATTTCTGCAGGAGCAAACGGAGGTACTGCTTATGGATTATTTGAAAACTCTGAAGAAATGGCATTAAACTTAGGGTTTAGCGGTTTCCGTAGAGGATCTTACGATTTCTATAAAACAGACTGGAAATATCTAAATGACGCGTCAACTCGTGGAGCAACAACTGGAATTTCTTCTATTGAAGGAGTATTAGTACCAGCTGGAACTTCTACTGTTTACGATCAAATTTTAGGAACTAACATCCGTAGACCATTCTTACACGTGCGATACAGAGCTTCTCAAACAGAAGATCGTCGTATGAAGTCTTGGTTAACTGGATCTGCTGGTGGTGCTTTCACTTCTAGTTTAGATGCAATGGACGTTAACTTCTTATCTGAAAGATGTTTAGTAGTACAAGCTGCTAACAACTTTGTATTGTTCAAAGGAGCATAAACAATTGGTAGACTTACCCTCGTTGAATCTACGGGGGTAATTCTTACCTTTATTAAACTATTAAATTTTATTATATTATGGCTAAAAAAGAAGTAATTCAAGATGTATCTTGGGAAGTTAAAGATAGAACATATCTACTAACCGGGAACAATAAACCGTTGACATTAAAAATTCCATCAAGACACAACACGAGACATGCTCTGTTGTATTACGATGAAAGCAATAATACGCAGCGTGAAATAAGATATGCAACTAATCAAAACTCACCCTTCAAAGAAGAGCAAGGTGGAGAAGCAACATTAGGGCATATTGTTTTTAAAGAAGGAAGCTTGTTTGTTCCAAAAAAGAACCAAGTTCTTCAAAAAATATTATCGTTATATCACCCACTAAAAGGAGTTATATACTCTGAATTAGACGTAGTGGAAGAAGCTAAAGATGAACTTTTAGATTTAGAATTAGAAATCGAAGCATTAAACCTAGCTCAGAACATTGATGTAGATCAAGCTGAAGCTATAATGAGAGTTGAGATTGGATCTAAAGTGTCTGACATGAGTTCTAAGGAGCTTAAAAGAGATTTATTGTTATTCGCTAAGCATAACCCTAAACTCTTTATTACACTAGCTAATGATGATAACGTACAATTAAGAAATTTTGCAATTAGAGCAACTGAAGCTAAGATAATTAAACTAGCTGATGACCAAAGAACATTTACTTGGGCTTCTAATGGTAGAAAATTAATGACAGTGCCTTTTGACGAAAACCCATACTCAGCTATGGCGTCGTTCTTCAAGACAGACGAAGGCATTCAAGTCTTTCAGTCTATAGAGAAAAAGTTCTCTTAACATGTAATACTATAAGGGAGGCTAACGCCTCCTTTATTTTAATAATAATAACAAATGGCTATAAACGTAAATACAGTATATCAAACTGTTTTAATGATACTGAATAAAGAGCAGCGTGGTTATATGACCCCGACTGAGTTCAATACAGTAGCAACACAAGTACAGTTAGAAATATTTGAAAAATACTTTGATGATCTTAATCAGCAACTACGTGTTCCTCAAGCGGATACAGATTATGCCGATAGACAAGAAAACATCGATGAAAAATTAGCTATTTTTAAAACATTCGGCGACGCGATATACACTGCAATTGGTGGCCTTTCGTATTTTGTACTACCCACATCAGACACTTACGGTGATGTTGTTTCTTTTTACAGACTAGGTAACGTGCTTTATAACGACGAAAAGGTTGTTCAAAGACTCGATAGACATGAGTTCTATTATGCTAATCAGTCTAGACTTACAAAACCAAGCACTATAAATCCAGCTTATCTTTATGAAAACCAAAAGCTTTTTATAAAACCAACAACTATAACAGATAAAATAAAAGTAGACTATATAAGAAAACCTAATGATATAGTATGGGGATTTACTCCAGGCTCTGTGGGTCAATACGTGTGGAATAATACGCCTTACTCTTTAAGTAACCCAACGGGATCTACTAATTTTGAGATACACGAATCAGAACAAACTGAAGTTATATTAAAAATATTGTTATATTCTGGTATCATAATAAGAGATCCTGAAGTAGTACAAACAGCTGCTGCTTTAGTACAAGCTGATGAAGCTAATAAAAAAAGTTAAACAATGGCTATACCTAATAACGGTTTAATAACCGAAACTAATGCGCAATATTATTCTGGTTCTCAAACTTTTGAAGCGCCTATAGTAAACTCTACTATAAAAGCTACTTTTGATACTGATTTAATTTTTGGTAGTTACGATCCAACAACTGCTGGATATAATTTAAACAATTTTAAATTATATGTGAGTCAACTAGGAATTCCTGGTAGTTTCATAGAGTACACTTCGTCTTATACAGTTTCAAATAACGTAATAACTTTAAACACTCCTCCACAACCTAACGAGTGGTTTGTAATTCAGCTGCTTAGCCAATACGGAGGTGAATACGGAAACAGAGACGCGTATGGCGACGCTGTAGAGGATAATTATGGAGGCTACGCTTACACTACTTTAGAAGATGTTATAACTAACTTCATGATAGGTTACGTTGGAGCTGGCAAATTGATACCTAGCGCTAAAACAACAGATGTAATGTTTTTTGCTAAAAGAGGACTTCAAGAGTTTAGCTATGATACGTTAAAAAGCATAAGATCTCAAGAATTAAATATTCCTGCTAATCTTAGCATACCGCTTCCTCAAGATTATGTTAACTACGTAAACGTATCTTGGATTGATAGTCAGGGAGTTAAACATGTTATATATCCAACCACTTTAACTACTAATCCCTATGAAACACCTAGTCAAGATACTCAAGGCATAGCAATACAAGACAACATAGGTGAGAACATAGACACTACTTCTACAACAGAAAATCGATGGGCTACTAATAACTCAGAGCAGGTTAATGCAGCTCAAAGCAACCTTACTGGTATGTTATTGTCGGATGGTCTAGGTTACCCAGGAATGTATGGAGATAATTATATTGGCCAAAGATATGGCTTACAACCTGAAACATCTCAAGTTAATGGTTGGTTTACTATAAACGAAAAAAACGGTAAAATGTCTTTTTCTAGTGATCTTGCTGATAAACTTATAGTGTTAGAATACATATCAGACGGATTAGGATATGATGCTGATATGAAGATACCTAAATTAGCAGAAGAAGCTTTGTATGCTCATATAAGTCATGCAATTATAGCATCTAGAATTAATCAGCCTGAGTATGTTGTGCAGAGATTAAAACGAGAAAGAACCGCTAAGCTTAGAAACGCTAAGATTAGATTGTCAAATATAAAATTAAATGAGTTTGTTCAGATTGCTAGAGGTAAATCTAAATGGATTAAATACTAAATTGAATGGCTGAAGTTAAAAATGCTTTTATAAAGTCTAAAATGAATAAAGACCTAGATAGTAGATTATTACCATCTGGCGAATATCGAGACGGACAAAATATACAAGTTAGTGAATCAGAAGGCGAAGACGTAGGTGCTTTAGAGAACGCATTAGGTAACACTTTAGCTGTTGATTTTAATCAACTTGCTGTAACTTTTTTAAACGACCCAAGCATAACTAGTTTAGATTTAAAATCTATTGGCATGCATACAGATACTGCAACTAGCACTGTATTTGTGTTTTTAACTGATTATAATGATCAAGACTACGCTTCGACCGGCATATCAACATATAGTCCTTCAGCTAACAACTTTATATACGCATACAACACCACAACGAAACAAAATCCAACTCTTTTGGTTTACGGTTCGTTCTTAAATTTTTCTCAATCATCGCCAATACACGGTATTAATCTGTTAGAAACTTTACTTTTTTGGACAGACAATAGAAATCAACCACGTAAAATAAACTGGCAAATAGCTGACGGCGTTTATTATAGTACAGAAGATAAAATGTCTGTAGCTAAGTACAACCCATACCAGCCTATACACATGTACTACACTAGTGGGTCTGGTTCTTACACTTCAATGCAAGATGTTGTTTCTCCTACACTTCCAGATGGAACAGCTAATCCTTTTTTAAATGCACCTCAAGGTAATCAAATATTAGATCAAAATGGCGTAGCAGCTGCTTGGCCTGGAGATCCTGATTATTTAACACCCAAGTTTGCTAGATTTAGCTATAGATTTAAATTTAATGACGGTGAATATTCTATAATGGCTCCTTTTACTCAACCAGCTTTTATACCTAAGCAAGATGGTTACTTTTTAGCATCGGACGAGGATGAAGCTTTCAGAAGCTCTATAGTTAGATTTATGCAGAATAAAGTTAATAATGTAGCTTTATATATTCCGCTTCCTTTTGCCGCTAATAGCTTATACACTAATCTCGATGTCGCTGAAATAGATATACTTTACAAAGAGTCAGATGCTTTAAGTGTTAAAATTCTAGAATCTATAAGCTCAAATGTTTTTTCAACAAATCCAGATGACTCTGTTAACACTTCTTCTGTGTATACGTATCAATACCAATCTAGAAAACCTTACAAAACTTTACCTGAAGCGGAGATAATTAGAGTGTTTGATAGAGTTCCTGTAAAAGCTTTAGGTCAGGAGGTTATAGGCAATAGAATTGTTTACAGTAATTTTCAAGACAAACATACGCCACCAGCTTCTATTAATTATAACGTTGCTGCTAATCAAAAATACACATTCAACAATAACACTAATAACACTTTAAGGTATACTAGCGAAGTAGAATATCCTATGCATACTTTAAAGCAAAATAGAAGTTATCAAGTTGGGTTCGTGTTATCAGATAGATATGGTAGACAATCTACTGTGGTTTTATCTCCAGTAGGTAACAAAAAGAACGAGGTGTTTGTTGAGGGTGGTATAACCTACTCGGGTTCAACCTTTTACAACCCTTACAAAGCTGATCCAGGTACAGGAAATAACAATATAGATTCTTGGTCTGGCGATTCTTTGAAAATAATAATAGATGGTCGAATACCAGCCAACATAGAAGGTGCTGGATATCCTGGCCTTTATAATGGCGACGCAAATAGCGCTGACTATAATCCTTTAGGTTGGTACTCTTACAAAGTTGTTGTTAAGCAGACAGAGCAAGATTACTACAATGTTTACTTGCCTGGAATATTAGATGGTTATCCTGATTTTGGATCTCAACAAACTCCTCCAGACGCAGAAAACACTATTGCGCACATAACGCTTATAGGAGATAATATAAACAAAGTACCTAGAGATTTAACAGAAGTTGGTCCAGAGCAAAAGCAATACAGAAGTGATGTTAAGCTTTTTGGTAGAGTTTCTCCTGAAAGAGCAACCGCACCCGTATTTAATGTTCCGTATTATCCTCAAACAAACTATCAAGAGCCTGTAGCTATCGCAGAACAAGATTATATATTTGCTGACGCTACTACCGACGCACCTTATGGAACTGTATATCAATCTGATTCAGATCCTTATATAGCTAGATTAACTCAAGGTAATGTGTCAACAGTTGCTGGATCTAGTTTACCTCTACCTATAGGATCTTTACAGACAACTGGTAATCCAGGAGCTACATATCCTATACTTTTAGGTGTATTTGAAACAGCTCCCGTAGAGTCTTCAATTGATATATTTTACGAAACATCTACTAGTGGGCTAATATCTGAATATAATGACGCGTCAGACACTGTAGATGCTAGCGGTTATAATGACTTTGTTTGGGTTCAAAGTGAAGACACCGTACCCAGCTTAACGCAACCGGTAAGTGGTCCTGATGGATTCTACCCTGTAAAACCAGGTTTAATCCCTGTTGCAATAATAGATAGCACCTTAGAACTTTCTTCGGTTTCTGTTGCTGGCTTTACCGCTCCTGGTCCAGATGGAAATCCATGGAAAGACAACTGGAGTTTAACCGCTAGAGCCGAAGGAGGAACAGGAACTACGCCTATAAGATGGGATTTGAAATGCTTAAACACTTTATACCATCAGCTAGATGATACAAACAACTGGATTACTTTTAATATTTCAGTAACAGATAACTCTGCAGGAGGTTCAACTAACGTAATAGTACCTATAGTACGAAAGCTAATAAACGTTAAGCCTTCGTTTACTTCACCAGGTTCAATTAGTTTTTCAGGTGATAGAAACTTAAATAATCCTATATATACAGCTATAGCTACAAACGGTGTTGCTGTGCCAAATATAACAAATACACCTCAAAGCAAAGATTTGAGTTACGAAATAGTTTCTCAAACTCCTGATTTAGGTCCAGGTTTAAATATAACATTAGAACCTAATGAAAACGCAGGTACGGCTGACTTGTATCAAAGAAATGGAGATGCTAGTGGTTTATTCACTGTGGTATTAAAAGTAACAGATTCAGGTCAAGATACTGCAGAGAAAACGTTAACAGTTGTTTTTGGTGAAGAGCAAATAAACTCTACTTTTGGAACAGCTAAAAACCGAACCTTTTCGTCGGGTCTTGAATCTTCAGGTTTATTCTGGGCTAATGACTACAGTGATGTTGTTGGTAACATGCCGTCCGCAGTTGATCTTTCTGCTAGGGCTGTTTATCCAGATTTAAGCTTTGGAAATACTCCAATTGATATAACAGGTAGGAGACAAACTAACGAAACTACTAGTCTTACTGGCGCTGGAGGCTATGTAGATTCGACTGGCGCTGGTTATACTTGGAAAAATACCAATTATGTACCTAAATCATTTCAACTTAGTTTACCTACTAGTGGTAATGATCTTCAATCTGGTACTGCTTATATTAAGTTAGATTTTAGTTTTAAAACTTGGGGAACTCCAAGCGCAGACTACAGACCAAATTCTAATAACAAGTATGGAGCTATTTGGCCTTGCTATTTGCAGTTTAGAGCTGCTGGAACTACGAACTGGGTTGCAGCTACAGATGTAGAAGGAAACGAAATAAGTTTCGGTAAAACCCAACAAAATGTTCAACTTCAAGGAGGTGATAATAACCCTAATTTTAATTTGGGTGTTGTAACAAACAACGTGCAATCTGAGCCTAGACCAAGCACTGGTGATCAAGCTGATGAAAATGCCGTTCAAGCTACAACTGTTTTTCCACAAGAAAATGAAACCGCAACTGGTTCAACCGCGTCTTTTGTTTTTGCCTTTGGTAAAGATCAAGGTTATGGAGTTCAACCTGATAAATTTGG
>Ga0208545_1000254_pt1 | contig 25732 bp, 31 predicted proteins | sample DEB08_DNA_12_FD_185498 | JGI IMG/M metagenome (GOLD analysis project Ga0208545, IMG submission 185498) | Aqueous microbial communities from the Delaware River and Bay under freshwater to marine salinity gradient to study organic matter... | ecosystem: Environmental > Aquatic > Marine > Coastal ... | reverse complement strand
ATGATTTAGCGGCAGAACAAGAAAAACTAGGAGATAATGCTAACACAAGAATAGAAGCTGTTAGTATGTTTGCGAATAAATACTTTCCAGATGAATTGAGCGGTGCTGTAGAAAGATTAGGTGAAACAGCAGAGGGCATTATGCTTATCGAGCATATTATGTCACAAAATAAAGATACTCAAATATCTGCTGAATCTTCTCCTGTTGCTACATTTGGAGAAGCAGACCTTCAAGCTATGATGCAAGATGAAAGATATTGGAATGCAACAAGACGCGATCCTCACTTTGTTAAGCAAGTAGATGATGGTTTCAAAAAGTTATATGGATAAAGTTCTTATAAGTCATGGGAGCCTACAAATGGTTCCCATGCAAAAACGCCATATTATTCCTATGTATAGCACAATGAGTACAGAAAATTTATTTGAAGCTGAAGCTGTATATAAAGTTGATTTAATGAAAACTCTTATTCAATACTCAGAAACACCTGATGTTTTTGCTATAGAGAATAGTAAAGAGCCTCTAGCTATTGTAGGTATAACAGGTATTACACACCAGCAAGCAGTAATGTGGACAGTGTTTTCTGAAAAAATGAAAGACAATTGGTTTTCTTTTGTTAAAGCATCTCCTAAATTAATTGATTACCTACACACCCACTACCATGAAATTATTGTAGACACTTGGGAGGGTAATCATAAGATGCTTCAATGGTTAGGTTGGTTAGGTTTTGATCTTACAGAAATGTATTGCAATGAGCATGGTTTTAATATGGCTCATTTTGTGCGTTGCAATCAACGTAGAAAGAATGTTTACGCTTTTCCATCAAGACCCGTAATTCATTGAGCAGCCCGTAAGGACACCTGCATTGATATGACAGAGCGGACACTCAAGATACTTTAAATGCAACTTAAATAAGGAACTGATAAAATGGCTAATACAATAGATACAGCCTTTATTAAGCAGTTTGAATCTGATGTGCATCTAGCGTATCAACGTATGGGTTCAAAGCTGCGGAATACTGTTCGTACTTCTAACGTTACTGGAAGTGTGGTCAGATTCCAAAAGATTGGTAGTGCCGAAGCGTCAACAAAATCACGCAACGGTAATGTTACACCAATGGAACTAGCTCACACCACAGTCGAAGCTACAATGGCAGACTACTATGCTGCTGAATACATCGACAAGTTGGATGAGTTAAAAGTCAACATCAACGAGCGTCAAGCTGTAGCACAATCTGCTGCTGCTGCACTAGGTCGTAAGACTGATGCCATTCTGTACGCAGCAATGGATGCAGGTGCAAGCTCAACTCAAATACATGATACTGGTTCTGCTCTTGCAAAAGCTGATCTTATATCATTGTTTGAAACTTTAGGTACAAATGATGTTCCTGAGGATGGTCAGAGATATTTAGCAATGCACCCTAAAGGCTTTGCTGACTTATTCTTAATTGAAGAGTTTGCTTCTTCTGATTACGTTGGCGATAAAAACCTTCCGTTTGCAGGTGGCATGACAATGAAAGAATTTTTAGGAATGAAAGTTTTCTCAACGTCTGCGGTTACTGCTGGTAAAAACATTGCTTACCATCAATCTGCAATTGGACTTGGTATAAACTCTGATGTTTCTACTGAGGTCAACTATGTGCCTGAGAAAGTTTCTCACCTCGCAACTTCAATGATGTCCATGGGCGCTGTCGTAATTAACGACGCTGGCGTTTATGAAGTCCTTGACAATAACTCATAGAGAGGAGTTTAATTATGGCTTATAGCGCAAGCGGACTAACTCGCATTGGTGGTGCATCAAATGCAAACTTGTGGTTCTACACAAGTGCGGATGCGATTGCTACCGTAAACACAGCAGGTTACTTTAACGATGCAGCAAATATGCTTGCTGTTCGTGACTTGATGATTGTTTGCGATACAAACACGCCAACAACTCACTTTGTTAATGTTCTTTCGAACACTGGCTCTGTAGTAGATGTTTCAGACGGCACTATTGTCGTTGAAACAGATGGCGATTAATAAAGGAGTGGGGGGTTAATAGCCCCCCATTTATATATATGGCAGTAATAAGCACTTCAGCAGATTCCCCTGTAGATGTATCTAGCAGGGCTTTAATATTGATAGGCGCAGAGCCTATTACTTCGTTTGATGACGGAAACAATGAAGCACTTGTTGCTTCTAATATGTATGAAGATGTTGCTAGAGCTTCACTTGTAAATACTAGGTGGAGATTTGCAACAAACCAAGCTGTATTAAATAAACTATCTGACGCACCTACTGGCAGATATGATTCAGCTTATCAAATACCAAGTGATTCACTTATGGTTCATGCGGTAACAGTAAATGATTATCCAATATTGTATCAATCATATGGTAATAAAATATTTTGTGATGCAGACTCTAGCGATGAATTAATACTAGATTATACGTTTAGAGTTGATGAAGAATTTTGGCCTTCCTATTTTGTGTTGGCTGTAGAGTACGCTCTAGCTAGTGTGTTTGCAGTAGCTTTAGCAAGAGATGCAAGTTTATCTCAACTTATGGAACAAAAAGGTGTGATGGCTATGGCTAAGGCAAGAGGCTTAGATTCACAGCAACAAACAAATCGTACTCTAAATACATCGAGGTTTATAACTCAAAGGCGTAGTTGATGCAAAAAGTACGAGTACCTATTACTAACTTCCAATTTGGAGAAGTAAGCCCTTCCCTATATTCAAGAACTGATTCTGATGTTTATACAGCTTCCGCTCAAAGAGTAGAAAATCTATTTCTTAGGGCAGAAGGCGGTGTAATTAAAAGACCGGGACTAGAGAATATTTATGAATATGACATTACTGTAGAGAGAACTACATTTACTATTACTGTATCTGACTATGCTAATATAGCAGTAGGAACACAACTTAAGTTTTATGATGCAGATGGCAATTTATACATACTAGAAGCCCAAGCAATAAGCGGTAGCGCACCTTCTGCTGCTGTAAATAATATACATTATTTTAGACCCAATGAATCAAACAACACAACAGCAGACAATCTTTATACCGCAATTAATGCTATTAATGGATTTACAGTAGCTAATCCTGGTGCTGCTGTTGTCACAGTAACAAGGGATAAACCTAATGGCGGTACTTATTTAGCCACAGAAAGCACAGACGCAACAAGACTAACTGTAACAAACTTTTCGGGTGGCTCAAAAGTACAATCAAGATTATTACCTTTTATATTTTCTGATGATGAACGATATATAATATCTTTAGAAAATGCTAAGGTAAGATGTTTTCAAATAAGCCCAACAACTGGAGCAGTATCTTTAGTCGCTACAATAACTGCTGATACTGATAGTGCTGCTTTGCCATTTTCTGATACTTACTTGCATGAGTATACCTTTGCTCAAGCAGGTGATGTTATGTTTATCTGTCATCCACTGTTTATGCCAAGACAACTTGTTAGAACAAGCCTTACAACATTTCAAATAGAAGTGTTTGCGTTTGATGTTAAGTCAGATTCAAAATTAATTTATCAACCTTATTTTTCTTTTCAGTCTTTAGGTGTTACACTTAATCCTTCTGCAACAAGTGGAAGCGGTGTGACTTTAACAACAAGTGTTGCTTATTGGGATACAACAGGAAGTCAATCAGGTGGTAATTATCCAAGTTCTTTGCACGTTGGTGTAACTATTAGGTATCATGGAGCAGAAATAGAAATTACTTCTGTTCAATCTAATACACAAGCTACTGGTACTGTACTTGATGCTTTATCACAAACTTTAGATGTAAATGCTTTTAGAACAACAGATGGTTCTGCTGAAGTTATTGTTACTCACGTTAAACATGGGTTAGCAGTTGGTGATGTTCTTGTTGTTTCTAAAGCTGCGGCTGTTGGTAATATAGCTTCTAGTAATCTTAATGGTTCAAGAACAGTTACTTCTATTGTTGATGATAATCATTATACTTTTGATGCAGGTGGTTCCGCAAATGCAAGTGTAGATGGTGGCGGTGCGCCAGTAATGACAACACACGCTGCTTCTCAAAACTGGTCAGAGCAATCATTCTCTGCATTAAGGGGGTATCCTGCTGCTGTTGCTTTTCATGAAAACAGATTAATATTTGCAGGAACTATATCGCAACCAGATTCTATATTTATGAGTAAGTCTGCTCAGTATTATAACTTTGACGTTGGTACAGCAGAAGATAATGATTCAATACAAATTACAGCAAGTATTGGTGAGATTAACCAAATTAGACATTTAGTATCTAATCGTGATTTACAAATATTTACTGCTACATCTGAAATGTTTATACCTTCATTTCAAAACAAACCATTAACGCCAACAACAACAACTGTAAAAAGACAAACGCCATTTGGTAGTGATTTTGTAAGGCCACAAGTTATAGATGGTGCTACTGTGTTTGTGCAAAAAGGTGGTGCTATTGTTAGAGAATATTTATTTACTGATTCTGAATTAGCTTACTCAGCAGGATCAGTATCGGCACTCTCTGCACATCTTATTAAAGCACCAAAGGAAATGAATATACTTTATGGAGCAATAGATAGAACTGAAAGTTATATATTTGTTTTGAATAACGATGGCACTCTTGCAGTATTTAATTCTAACAGAAATGAAAAACGTGCAGGGTGGACAGAGTTTACTTGCCAGGGAAGATTTTCTTCTACTGTAACTATAGATGATAGAGTGTTTGCTAATGTAATTATTAATACTGGTGCTGGTACACACCAAATATTTCTTTGTGAATTTCAAGCTGCACTTAATACTGATGTTGCTAAAGTTTATACTGGTAGCGCAGGTGTCTTTGATGTGTCTGCTACATACGCAAATGGTGCAGTCGTTGATGTTATAAACGGTACAAACTATCTTGGACAGTTTACTGTAGCTGGTGGGAATGTAGATGTTTCTGCTGTGGAGACTACTTCTGTAGCTGAAATAGGTTTAAAGTTTGATGTTAATTTAAAAACAAATCCATTAGATATTGTTTCACAAAGTGGCCCAGTTACAGGTGAACCAAGAAGTTTAGCAAGTGTAGTTGTTGACTTAAACACTACTCTATCTGTAAGTGTAAACGGAACAAATCTTTTAATTAGACAGGTAACAGATGATCTTTCTTTGCAACAAGCACCAGTCACAGGGAAGAAAGAATTTAGGTTACTTGGTTATAATCGTGACCCACAAGTCACAATAAGTCAATCAGCACCATTACCAATGCAGGTTAATGGTCTTATAGCGGAGTTAGTATTCTAATGTGTTGGCAAGTTTTACCTATGATTGCAAGTGGTGCAGGTACATTAATTCAAATGGATGCACAACAAAAACAAGCGCAAGCTCAAAAAAAAGCTCAAGATAGGCAGGCAAAGCAAATAGAAATTGATAGAGAAATGGGTAAAGTACAAGCTATGCAAAACCAAAATGCGCGTGTAGCTGAATACATTTCTGCTGAAAAATCTAATTTAGCTGTGTTTTCTGCAAGTGGTGTTGATGTAGATAGTGCATCAATACAAGCTTTCCAAGAAGCTAATGCCGTTACTGTTGGTGAGGATTTAAATGCTATAGCTTTACAAGCTGATTATCAATCAAGAACAAGAACTGTACAAGCTGGATTAGCGAGAGAAAGAGGTGCTAACGCTTTAAGTGCGGGGTATGCTAATATGATGGGGACTGCTCTTACTGGTATTTATAATATGGCAAATATATGGCCTGCTTCTACTCCAGCGCCAATAAGTTATCCAACTGGCAAGGTATATTAATATGGCAGTAACTAAACAAAAAAGATCCTATATAAATCAACCAATAGGAGTAACTAGATTTGAGACTGGTGAAACTCAAATGTGGGAAGCTGTTGCCAATACTGCTGGCAGGTTGAATGAAATAGCTTTAAAAGAAGGTGCTAAACAAGCAGAGCAATCTGGTCTTGATGCAGCTATGGCTGTTGAGCAATCAGAAATAATTGCGTTTGATGCTGAAACTGGCAAGCCAAGAGCATTAGATCCTAAAATGTTTAGTGGAGGTATAATTGCTAGAGATGCTTATAAGCGCGTTGTAGAAAAAAGATTTGGAGCTTCTATAGAAAATGAGTTAAAAATAAAAGCTCAAGAACTTCAATTAAAATATAAGTTTGAACCAGAATTGTTTCGAGAAGAAATGTCTAGGTATGTTGCTGATATGCACGCAAACGCTCAAGGCAAATGGAAAGAGACTGTTAAAGTTGGTGGAGTAGCAATAACAAGAGCTACCGAATTAAATATTCAAGCAAATGCAATAGAAAAAAATAATCAAGAGCTTGCTTTAAATATTGAAAATAAAATTGATACTTTTTTAAATGAAGAATTTTATAATAACTTTGTAAATTTTAACAAAGACTTAGCTTTAAATTTTGTAGGAACACAAGCTGATGAATTAATTGCTGAAATAGAAGATGCTGAGGCCGCTAATATTTTACCAGTAGGTAGCGCAGAAAAATTTGAAGATAAATTTCTAGCAACTCTTGGCCTTTATCAGGCGCAAGAAATGCTTAGAGACAATACTATTATTCCATTAGTTGGCGGTGACGATCAAAGAAATGCTCTTTCTGTTGCCTTAACTACTGGTGATTATAACGCTTTAAATAATGATAAGTATCAAGATGCAAGAAAAATACTTACACAATTAATAGCAACAACTAGTGGTGACAGAGCTATTCTTAGTAATATTGGAAACGATATAGGAAAAAATATCCAAATATTAAATGCGGAATCTCAAGCTAAACAAGAAACGCAAATGATATTAAATGTTTACGAATTTGGATCACAACAAATTGCTAAAGAAAATGAAATAGAACAATCATTTTTTAATAGAACAGTAGATTTAACTAAAAATGGAAAAATTGAAACTGAATTAAAAAAATTAGATGATCAGGCTAAAACATTAATTCAAGCAAATATGGCTAATGATGATCCAAATATAATTAAAGAAATAGGATTAATACAAGAACAAAAAGAAACAATAAAAAATACTGTTTTAAAACAGGCTATATTTGATTTAGCAATTACAGAAGATATAAGTATAAATGAAATAAAATTAGCTTTAAAAGGAGAGCCAAGATTTATAGCAAAACTTTCTTCTAAAGGAAAAGTTACAGTAGATTTTATTAACAGAAATAAAATAAAAACTGTTGGTTTTGATGGTTTGTTTAGTGATTTAGCAAGACAATATGCAACAGAAAATATACAAAAAATAAAAAATCACACGCAAGCTGCTCTTACACAAGAAAACGAATTAAGAGAAACATTATCTTTAAATAGCTATGAAGAAAATGAAAGGCTTTATAATTCTTTAATTAATGAATTAAATAATCCTGATGGAATGTATTCAAAAATGGATTTTGAACGTGCTAATGCTTTAATAAGAAGGTTAACATTAACTATTTCTAAAGAAGCTTTAGGCCAAATACGTTTTCAAAATACTGCTGAAACAAATGCTGCACTAAGATATTTGCAAGAAGATGATAGCACTGCTTTAGATAGTATGCCTAAAGTAAAAGAAATACTAGAAGATATACAAAGTAGAGGTATTTTAAAATCAGAATTAGAATCTTCTATTAGAAGTATTAATAGTCGATTAAGTCAATTTGAAACAGCAGAAGGTCAACGAAATACTTTTGAAAGAAATAAAAAAAGGATAATTAGTGGGGGTAGTACAAATAGCAAAGTAGATCAGGAAATGGTACAATCTATGTTTATAGATCCTCATTTGCCTTTAAAGTCTGGAGAGCCATTTGCTATTGATATTCAAGATACAAGTGCAAAATTAACTTTAGCAGAAAATTTAAGCAATCCTAATTTAATGCAAGATAATCCTAAATTGTTTGCAGGTTTAATTAAATCTATGGAACTTAAAGCTATTCCTACAGAAGTAAACGCATATTTTAATCAAGTAGCAAGAGGGGTTGTTTCTCCAGAAGAAGCAGCAGGTGTTGTTGGGTTAGTAAATACATTAAAAAATAGATTAAATCCTGATGAATCAATTACACACGATTTATTAGAAGATGTATTAGATGCAGATACAAATAATATTTTTGAAACAGCAATTGCGCTTTCTATTGCAGAAGGAAATGAAAAAGCATTAGAGTTTATTTTAAGAGCGGATGAAATTAACTCAGCAGATTTTAACAAAAAATTTAGTGTTGATTTAAAAGAAAATGAATATAAAGATGTAAAAGATTTTGTTCAATCAATTAACGATGATTTAAAAAAAGACGGTCAAGCAATAGCCGATTTTATTCCGTATGTAAAATATTTGCATTTAGGTGGAATGAAATTAGATAAAATAAAAGATAAAATAGAAGAAAGATATAAAAAAATATATAAAGATACTGAGGGTTTAGTTCTTGATGCAGGTAATCAAAATGTAAATAGATCAAGAAATTCTATTGCTTCTACTTATGGAAGGGTTCCAGGATTATCACAAGAATTTATAAGCCATGTTCAGCAAGAATTAAGTAAAATTAATCCTCATTTAATTTTTGAAAAAGATCAAAATTTTGTTGGTAAAATTGCTAATTTTTTCGAGCCTTTTGCTGCTTTTGGAATTGGTGTTACTTCTCAAACACTTTTAACTGATTTTAATTCTAGTATTAATGAAGCTATAAAAAAAGGCTTTGACCCTATAAAAGTAGCTATGACATTTTATAATAGAGAAATAGCAAAAGGTGAGGCTAAAAGAGTTGTATTAGTACCTATCCCAAGTTCTGATCAATTAGTAATTCATGCAGCTTATGTACGAAGAGAAGATGGAGGATTAGAACCAGTTAGAACTGCTGATGGAGATCATTTAGCGTTTAGTAATAGAGATGATTATCTTGTTAAATATTTAACTAATAAAGCAAATAAAGAATCTGGTTATACTTTAGAAGAATTAGAAGATTCAATAAAATATAGAGAAAGTTTAGCAGGAAATGTTTCTGGTATAAAAACATCTATTTCTTCAAATACATCTGCTGAACCTTTAATTCGAGCTTATCCGCGTGCATTTATGCCAATGTATTAATATAGGAATTTAAAATTAAATGGTTTATAAGTTAACGCCATATAGAAATCAGTTAAATTTAGGTGAAGAATTATCTGATCCTAATGTTCCTTTTTGGTCTACAGTTGGCGCATCTCTTGGGTATACATATGATCCATTAATTGAGTGGATAAAAAATACACAAAATTTTAGAGATGATAGTGTTGACTTAGGGTATTCTCCTAAAGATGATTTAAAAGGTTATGAGCAATACGGCTCTTCTTTGCTTTATGCAAAAAACGCAGATCATATGAAGTCTTTAAAAAGAGGTATTGACGAAAATACTAAACGCAGAGAAATTTTAGAAAACTCTAGTTTTTGGTCACAGATAGGAGCAGCTATTTTTGATCCAATTAATTTAGTTACAATACCTTTAGGCGGCCCAGCTCTTACTGTAGGTAAAACTTTTGCTAGAGGTGCTATTGGAGTTGGAGGATTGCAAACAGGGTTAGAAGCTATTCGTTATCCAGTTGATCCATTAGCTACTGTAAGTGAGTCTGCTCTTAATATTGGGTTTGCTGCTGTTACTGGTGGATTGTTAACAAGTGCAATTTCTGTTCCTGCTATAACTAAAAATAATGCTTTTAATCGAATGGTTTCTAATGCCCAAAAAGCGCAAAACGAACAAGCTGATTTAGATAATATAAATTTGATGATGGGTAATAATACTTTATCTCAAGCTCAATTAAAATCTGCAAGGAACAAATTCCAAAATAAAACAACAGAAGATTTAAGAGTTGAACGAGAAAAAATTGCTAAAAAAGTAGACGATATTAATGTTAAAATGGGGACTGATAAACTTGACACAACTAAATTACAAAAATCAAAAACTTATCAAACAAAAAGATTATCTGGTATAGATAATGAGCTTGGAGTAAGGCATTTAGAAGTTAAAAATACAGCTTCTACTGATAAATATGCTATTGCTTCTGGTGGTTGGATAGGTAATTTAATTAGTACACCTTTAAAAAGAGTTCTTGGCGCAGATAATATAGATTATGCAAAAAGAACTATGCTAGAAATGGCAAGCGATAGCGGTGTTTTATTAAATTTGCACAAATTAGGTATGACATTAGCTCCTTCTATTTATCAAAGAGCAGTAATTAAGAATGGAGAATGGGTACAAGTATACCAAAGAACATTAAAAGAATGGGGAGATCAAATTGATACTGAAGCCAAAACTTTTCTTGGAGTTAATACATCTGAATTAGCAGTAAGAGCAGAGAATTTTGCTGGGAAACCAAACGCAAGGCAAACATTTAATGATTTTTTAATTGAAGCAAATAGAAAAAGAACATTTGGAGAAGAGGGTATTACACCTTCAGAAAAAAACGCAATCAAAGAATTAGATAAATTTTTTACTAAATGGGAAATAAGATTAAAAGCTACTGGTCAAATAGGAAACCAAACAAATATTAAAAAAATAATTAAAGATTCTGAACTTGAATTACAAAGATTAAAAAATGCTTTAGAAGATTTTAAAAAAAGAAATCCTAATGCTGCTAGATATAGAACAAAATTTTTTGAAGACAAAATATTAAGAAAGCAGAATGAAATATCTGAAAACACTCTTTCTTTGCAAACAGCAGGAGAGGTAACTCCATTAGGAGAAAAATCTTTTTTACCTAGATACTGGGATAAAAATTATATTAAGAAAAATAGAGAAGAATTTGAAAAAATTATATTTAAATGGTATAAAGATAACCCTGTTATTTGGTCTAAAGATAAAAATAATAAATGGAATCAAACTAATTTAAGTGATAGTCCAGATGCTATTGCTGATAGAGTAAAAAAGACTGTTGATAATATATTAAATATAGCAGATGCAGAAGATGTGCCTAATGTAGGTGCAGGTAAATCAAAACATTTTAAACACAGAGAGCTAGATATTCCTAATCAATTAGTTTGGGATTATATTGTGCAAGATCCAATAGCTGTTATGAAAGGCTATACTCATAAAGTAGCAGGTAAATATGAGTTTGCTAAAATGTATAATGGAAAAAACATTGAAGATGTAATGGATGATGTTACAGAAGAAATGTACGCAGCAGGCAAAACAGAAAAGGAAGTTTTAGCTTGGAGAAAAGATTATTACCATATGCATCAAAGAGTTGTTGGCTCTACATTAGAAAGAAGTCCTGACGCTTGGGATAATCAAGTTGCTTTTTATTTAAAAGAAGCAGCACAGCTTAATTACTTAGGTAGCGCAGGTATATCAGCTATACCAGATTTTGCTAAAATTATGATGGAACATGATTGGCAAGATATAATTAAAGGGCTGCAAGCTTTATTATCTGACAACAAAGTTACATTAAAAGGTAATGAAGCTAAACTTGTTGGTGAGGCTATCGAGTTAATTCAAGGTAATTCACATTTTAGAATGGTAGAAGATATTACTAATGATGTTAATGCCTCTACTAAATATGATAAAATTAAAAATACTTTTTATCTTGCTAATGGTTTAGCACCAATAACACATTTAGCAAAAACACTAGATTCTGTTATTCGTGGACATTCTTTAATTGATATGTCTAAAAAATTAATTAACAAAAAAGCAACTAAATTAGAAAAATCTTATTTAGCTCGATACAATATAGATGAAAGAATGGCAGCTAAAATAGCTGCAACGCCACACGAAGTAACAGCTAATGGGTTAATATTACCTAATACTTTAAAATGGGAAACATCGCCAAAAGTAGATGATGAAACATTAACAACATTTAGAACTGCATTACAGAGCGGTATACTAAACACTGTTATTATGGGTACACCTGCTGATAAACCTATTATAGTAGATGGCGTTGCTTATATTCCTATGAGCGTTGCAAGTAAATTTGGTATGCCAGAACATAGAGTAGTTAAAGGATACGCTAGAATAGAAAGCGGTTTGCTTGGTTTGCCATTTCAGTTTTATAGTTACGCTCTAGGTGCTGTAAATAAAATAACAATGTCTGCTGCTCAAGGGCAAATGAAAAACAGAACTGTTGGTTTAGCAATGTCTCTTGGACTTGGCATGATGGCAGTGCAAATTAAAACTCCAGATTGGGCGTTTGATGAAATGACTTGGAGGGATTGGTTTGCTAGAGGGTTTGATCAAAGTGGTATTGCTGCTTTGTATTCCGATATGTTTTATCAATCACTACATACAGGACTTGCTCTTAGTGGTAAAAATATAACTGGCGGTTTAATACAGCCTAAGTTTCCATCTGATGATGCTTATGGTGCTACGATAGGATTAGGTGGTGCAGGGCCAAGCATTGGGTATGATTATCTTGAAGCTCTTAAAGATATGATAGCAGGAGATTTTTCCGAAGGAGCTAAAAATTTAATAAGAACTTTACCTTTTATGCGGCTTTGGTTTGTAAAAGGTTCAGTAAATGAATTTACAAATAACTTTGAAGATTGGTTTTAATTGTGCGTTGCATAGAAAAAGCTTGCGATATAAGGCAGAAAAAAGAGGTTAAATATGACTATTAGTTTATCAGACAATACACCGCGTATATCATATACGGTAAATGAAGGTGCAACTCAGACAGCATTTACTGTGCCATTTGAGTTCTTTGCCGAAGCTGATCTTAACTTTTATGTAGATGGTACTAAAAAAACATTAACAACACACTACACAATATCAGGTGGTAATGGTTCTACTGGCACTATAAATACTACATCTGGTAATAGTGTAACTGGTGCAAGTGGTGGAAGCACTGTTGTTATTACAAGAAGCATTGCTTTATCGAGAACAACAGACTTTCCAGTATCAGGTTCATTTGCCATAGATACTCTTAACACTGAGCTAGATAGATTTGTTGCTATTCAAGCTGACAATGACGATACGATTGATCGAGCATTACACTTAGCAGATTCCGATACAGCAGTAAGTATGGAATTACCTCTTGTTGCAGTAAGAAAAGGTACTGTTTTAGGCTTTAATGCTAGCACTGGTGCAGCAGAAGTTGGCCCTACTATAGCTAATGTTAACTCTCTTTCTGCAATTACAGCTAATATTAATACAACAGCAGGTATAGCAGCTAATGTTACAACCGTTGCTGGTATAGCTAGTAATGTAACAACGGTTGCTGGTATTGCTGGCAATGTAACAGCAGTTGCAGGTGCAGCATCTAATATTGCGCTTCTTGCTCCCTCTGATGTTAGAGCAGATATGGCTTTGCTAGGAACGAGCGAAGTTGTTGGTAATATGAATTTACTTGGGACAAGTGAAGTTGTTGCTGACATGGCTTTGTTAGCTACTTCAGATGTTATTTCTGATTTAAATACTTTAGCTACTTCAGATATAGTTAGCGATATAAATATTTTAGCTACTTCTGATATTGTTTCTGATTTAAATACTTTAGCAACAAGCGACATAGTTACTGACCTAAATTTATTAGCAACAAGTGCAATTGTAGAAGATTTAAGTTTACTTGCTACTAGCTCTGTTATTGCTGACATGGCATCATTAGCAGGTAGCGGTGCTAATCCTAACGTTTCTTCTTTAGGATTACCTGACAGTGGTAAAATAACATTTGGTGCTAGTGGAGATTTAGAAATCTTTCATGATCCAAGTGGAAGTCCAGCAAGTTTTATTAAAGATACTGGTGCTGGCCCGTTAGCAATTTGTGGTAGTGCAGTTGGGCTATTTAGTTCAAATGTTACTGAATATATGTTAAATGCAACTGAAAATGGTGCAGTTGATATATATTATAACGGTGCTAAAAAACTAGCTACTACTAACACAGGTATAGACGTAACTGGCACAGTAACAAGCACAGGCACATCTGTATTTGCTTCACTAGACATTTCAGGTGACATAGACGTAGACGGCACAGCTAACCTAGACGTGGTGGACATTGATGGTGCTTTAACTCAAGACGGTGGAGCAGTATTTAACGAGGCGTCTGCTGATGTAGACTTCCGTGTTGAATCAAATGGCAATGCTAATATGTTATTTGTTGATGGTGGTAATGATGCGGTTGTAATAGGTCATAGCAATGCAAATGATGGCTCTGTTTCTAGTGCCTTTGCTCTTCAAGAAATAGGTACAACTTACAATTCAAGCTCTATAGGTTTGGCTAGATTTTCTGCTGATGTAAATGCTGCTTCAACTGTTTTCCATAAAAGTAGAAGTGGTACTATTGGTGGTGATACTGTTGTTCAAAATAATGACGAGTTAGGTAGAATACGTTTTTTTGGTAACGATGGCACTGATTTTGCAGAAGGAGCAAGAATAACAGCTATAGTAAATGGTACTCCAGGTAGTGGTGATATGCCAACAGAGTTAGTTTTTTCAACTTCTGCCGATGGCGCAGAAAGTCCTACTCAAAGTTTACATATAGATTCAAGTGGTAATATAATTATCGCATCTACAGGCGGTACGCTACAGACAAACACATCAGGTACATCTAACTTTAGAGCAGGTGTCAACGCAGGTGCTAACATAGCATCTGGCGGTAACTACAACGTGGTTGTGGGTGACGAAGCAGGTAATGATATAACAACAGGTGATAACAATGTGGCTGTGGGTTATGCCGCATTAGCATCAGAAGATGCACATGGTAATAATACTGCTATTGGATGGAGTACCTTAAAGAATTTAAATGCAGGTGCTGATGGTAACAATACAGCCGTTGGTTATAATTCTGGCAGGGCTATGAGTACGGGCGTAAACAACACCCTTATTGGCGCTTCTGCTGGTGATGCAATTACGACTGGAACTTCTAACGTTGCAGTTGGCGAAAGTGCTTTAGGGGCAAATACTACAGCTAGTAGAAACATAGCAATTGGTAGTGGTGCCTTAGAAAATAACACTACAGGTGCAGATAATATTGGTGTTGGGCATGACGCACTTAACGATGTAACAGAAGGTGATCATAATATTGCTATTGGTTCGTACTCAGGTGACTCAATTACCACAGGTGCAGATAACACTATGATGGGTTATTTAGCAGGTGCAGCAGTAACTACAGGTACTCAGAATACGTTTATCGGTGCAGCAGCAGGAGATGCTGTTACGACAGGGGGTCAGAATACTGCCCTTGGAAATGATGCTTTAGGTGTTTTGACTGTTGGTTCTGACAATGTAGCAATAGGTAAAAATGCAGTAGAAGCTGATACTAAAGGTAGTAGAAGTGTAGGTATTGGTAGAAATGCTTTAGGCACGCAAAACTTCACAACAGCTACTAATGTTTACAACACAGCAGTAGGATATAACGCTGGACTATCAGTAACCACAGGTACTCAAAATGTACTTATTGGCGCTGGAGCAGGTGACGCACTAACTAACGCTGATGACAATACTGTTGTTGGATCTTTTGCTCTTTCAGCAGATACTTTAGGTGATAGATCTGTTGCTATTGGGGTAGCCGCTTTAGCCGCACAAAACTTTACGTCAGCTACTAATACTTACAACACTGCTGTAGGTTGGAATGCAGGATTATCCGTAACCACAGCCGTACAAAACACCCTTATCGGTGGATTAGCAGGTGATGCAATTACGACAGGTAGTTGGAATGCGATTGTGGGGTACAATGCAGGAGGTGCGCTTACAACTGGGCAAAACAATACAGCATTAGGAGTTGCTGCTCTTGCCTCTTGTACTACAGCAGCTAGCAACGTAGCTATTGGAGTTGAAACTGGCGATGCTATTACGACTGGAGCTAGTAATGTTTTAGTAGGGTTAGCCGCAGGTGGTGCAACTGTAGATGGAAATTCTAATACGTTTATAGGGCACACCACAGGTGCTAATAATCAAACAGGTAGTGGAAATGTTATTGTTGGAAACGGTGCAGATTGTGCGGCTACAGATGGAAGTTATGCAAATGGTTTTGGTAATGGTATTAGTGCAGTAGCAGGATACACAACAATAGGTGAATCTGGTTCTGATATAAGAGCAGCACACGGTAATACAACATGGTCAACAGTTTCAGATGAGCGTGTAAAAAAAGATATTACTGATGCTACAGCAGGTCTTTCATTTATTAACGACCTTAGACCTAGAACTTTTAAATATAAAAACAAAGGTGATTTACCTTTAGATTTTAAAGGTTATGAAGAAGGGTCTACTGACGTATATAAAAATGCTAAAACAAATCACGGATTTATAGCACAAGAAGTTAAAGCGACTATAGATGCTCACAGTGAAATAGCTGACGGATTTACTATGTGGGATGAGTTACCTACAGGTCAGCAAGAAGTAGGCGAAACTGCTTTAATACCTGTATTAACCAAAGCAGTACAAGAACTATCAACAAAATTAGATGCGGCACTCGCTCGCATAGCAACACTAGAAGGATAAATAAAATGGCAGATAGAACAACAGAAGAATTAGCACAAGACTACACAGCAATGGGTCACTCAATAGACCTTATTACTGCGGTAATAGCTGGTAACAGTATGGCTGATGAAGCAAAAGAAGAAAGACAAGACTGTGTAGATAGAAATGTAGCACACCTTGAGCTGATGAAAGCTAAGTCAGACTGGGGTAGCGAGTCTATGACAGCTACTACCAATGCAATTAACGCAGGTAAAGGTTACACTGCGTCTTAATGGTAAAAGCTTTTACATATATAGGTTGGGCATTCTTAGCATTATTATTTTTTATAGTGCTTGTTCCTATGGCTTACGCTGAAGGGTGTGACAGCACTACTAATGCTAATTGTATAGAGACTAATAGTAATACAACATCTTCTGTTAACTCTACTTTAAGTTCAGAAACTACAGTTAAGTCACCTCCACCCTCAGCTATGTCACCTACAATAAATAATTCTAACTCAGACTTATGCACAGTAGGTATGTCAGGTGCAGTTCAAACACAAATACTAGGTATCTCAGTTGGTACTACAACAAGAGATTTAAATTGTGAAAGATTAAAGAATGCTAAAGTTCTCTATGATATGGGAATGAAAGTTGCAGCAGTTAGCGTACTTTGTATGGACAAGCGTGTGTTTGAAAGCATGATGAATGCTGGAACGCCGTGTCCATTTGATGGTCTTGTAGGGCAGCCAGCTAAAGACGCATGGAAAAATAACCCACACTTAGTTCCTGATGCTAAGACAGGAGCAAAGGAGGAATGGGATGATGATACTAAGAACACCGCAACAGGTGCTGGCGCTGTTATTGGTCTTTTCTTGGCCCTCTTGTTTACACTCTGATTATACATACGGAAGAACAAACAATGTAGCTAAGAATAAACACACCTGGAATATGACAGATGTGTTGCCACCCGAAGCAGGGTTAGAAATTCAAGGCATATTTCATAAGTATACAATAAATAAAAGTAGCAGTGCAGATTCTACAGTTTCTATTGTAAATAAAAACAGCACCGGAACTGGTAATATATATGAAAGACACGATAATTGGGATCAGTTACCAAGCAATACTAAGATAGGATTTGATGTTGTTAATCCTTCTCTTGGCACTAAGTGGGGAAAAGGAAGTATTACAGCTAGTAATGGTGCAACACTAAGCGATGTAATAGTAGCGTACAATTATAAGTTTGATCCCTGTTATATTCCACTCTCTGATCCTAGCTGCCCTAACTTTAAAGATGCTTTGTATCAATATCTTTTAGACAATGATCTGCTTAATAATGAACCAGCAATAGATGATCCTTATTATGATGAATGGGTTCAGTATCAACTAGATCGTAAGACAGAAGAACAAGAAGAAGAACAAGCTGCAAAAGAAAAGAAAGAAGAAGAAGAACAAGAAGAATTAAAAATGGAAAAAGCATTAGCTGTTGCAGGAGCGGCAGAACAAATAGCAAATCCAACACAACAACTAGCAATGATGCAGCAAATGGCTGCGGCTGGCACATTAGATGGTTATTATAGTGCAACTATAGAAGGTGGTAAGTATGAAGAAACAGTTAAATTAGTAGATAGTACCATAGAAGATAATGCCACAGCGTTAATAAATCTAAAACAAGATAAATCCCACAGAAGAATAGTTAGATCACAATATAAAGATTAGGAAATGACATGAAAAAAATAGTACCATTAATATTTTTATTATCAGCAACTCCTGCAATGGCAGTTGATTCTCCCATTACAGGTCAAGTACAACCCAAGTGTTCTGTATGGACAGAAACCTCTGGTGTTTATGGACACCCCCTCCCTTACAAGCTGTCCACAGTACCAGCAGATGGTGGCGTTCCAGCTTCAATTAGAATTGATGTAGCCCAGGCAGATTATTATAAGGCTAAGTTTACACACCCTAATAGTTTTTCATCTAGTCCAACACTTAATGATGCAGTAGCATGGACAGGTAGTACAGTCGTAGGACAGGTAAGCGTATCAGATATGAGTGCATACGAAGCGGCTAAGGTTACTTACAATAATGTAACTGAGTTTAACTTAACATTAGCTGGTAGCACTTGGTTTACTGTAGCTTCTACTGCTCAATATGGTAGCACTAAGTCCTTACCTGCTGGTAACTACACAGCATTAATAGTAGCGGAATGTATAGCAAAGTAATAATAGCTGTATGTTTGTGTAGTTCGTTACACGCACATGAGATGACACCAGCTTATCCAAAACTGGAGTCGTCTTATGTGGAGGGTGTATCAGTAGCAAACTTAAAAATATTTAATCGCAGAAGTGATGTGTCTTGGTATGAGATAGGTGTCTTTACCAATAATTGGAAGCCAGTACCGTTTGCATCTACTACTAACATAATAGAGGTAGGATATAATAAGAAAAAATTATTTGATGTGTACATAAGATCAAGAGACATAGCTAAAGCTGTTTACATTTGCACTGAATCAAAAGTATTTAAAGGTAAAGAGCAGGTTACATTGATAGCTTCACGCATATGTTCTAAGATAAAAAAATGAGAATAGTATTATTAATAGTATTAGTATTATTTATCTCTGGTTGTACTGCAATAATAGCTTTAGCTGATTCTGCATCTAACTCTTTGAATCTTTCTTTACCTAACGCAAGTCAAAACTTTCAAGCAGATAAGTTTAGAGCAGGGGAATTAGATTGTTCTAATGCTATAGGGTCAGCAACTAACTGGGAGTTTGGTGTTACAGGTATTATACAAGGAGCAGATAATAATAAACAAACTGGTGACATAGGTGTGTACAGCAGGATAACAATACCTCTTGGTGCTAGGGCTAGATCAAGAATAGATTGTAATAGATTGTATGAACTAGAGTTACAAAAGAAAGAACTAGAAGTATTAAAGTTACAAAAAGAAATTAATCAATTAAGAAGTTTATCATTTGAAAACTAGGAGTGTGATATGGCTGAAGTAGAAATAGCAGGAGCAAAGATAAAAGGTGGCAAGTTAATGTTACTTGTTCCAATTGTTTCGGCACTTGGCGGTGGATTATGGGGCGGCTTTGAAGTTTACAAAGACTACATGGATATGAAAGGCATCATACAGAATATAAATATTAGTGCTATTAAATCTCAGAACACACTAATCCAAACAAAACTAGATAGTGCGTTGGAGTACAGCAAAGACATCAAGAATAATCTGCGTGATGATATACTAAAGCTAGAAGGTTACATAGATAAGATAGATAATAAGGTAGAGAAATCCTCTGATAGAATTAAAGACACACAAGCATCAATAGATTTAATGGTAGAGAATACGTTAACTGAAATGAATCAATTAAATAAAGATGTTAATTCTTCTTTGCGAGAAATAGAATCTTTGAATAGAGAAACAGAAAAGGATGTGCGTGATACAATGAGAGATACAGAGGAGCGCATTGATTCTAACCTAAAACAATTAGAAGATAGATTAAGTGAAAGATTACAGGAAGCATTAGACAATCCATTAGTAGGAAATTGAGATGACTTGTAAATGTAAAGATAAATGTATATGCAAAGACTCATGCGCTTGTGTAGATAAGTGTATTTGTAAGGAAAGAAAGTGACACCAAAACAACAAGAGGCACTTGATGCTGTTGTTAAGTATGGTAGCCAAGTCAAAGCGGCTAAGGCTCTAGGGATTAGTCGCTCTGCTCTAAGGCATAGAATAAATTCAGCAAAGAAATATGAAGAAGTTGATGACGGTATAAAGTATGCCATGAATGAAACAGGTATGGCAAACATTAATGCTGTACATTCTGGTTGGATTAAAACTGATGATGTTAGTTTATATTTTAGAAACGAAACAGATAGCTTAAATACAAACGACATAGCAGAATCAATAAGAGATGTTATAAATGGAATCGTTCTGTGTGAGATTGTAGAGCCTCCTGAGGTGGTAGAAGATAACTTACTTACCTTGTACCCTATTGCTGACGCACACATAGGCATGAGAGCGCACGCTAGCGAGACTGGTGAAGAATATAATTCTGACATTGCAGTAGAAAGAATTAGAACTGGAATGGCTAAGTGTGTTGCTAGTTCGCCACAGTCTAAGGTTGCACTGGTGTTAGATGTTGGTGATCTTACTCACGCTGATGATAACAATGCTCAGACTCCTAGAAGTAAACACCCACTCGATGTCTCTGAAAGATTTTTTTATTCTCTAAGGTGTGCAATAATTGCGTTGGCTTCGGCTATTGATTGTGCGTTGCAGAAACATGAGCAGGTAATATGCAGAGTACTGCGTGGTAATCACAACGAGACTTCCTATTTGGCTGTGATGTTTGCAATCGCGGAGCGTTACAAGAATAATATTAGAGTGACCGTTGAACAAACGTCTGCTGATTTCTTTGTGCATGAGTTTGGAAGTGTTATGATTGCCGCGCACCATGGAGATAAAGCTAAGGCAGATAGACTTGTCATGCATATGGCTGATGCTTGGCCTGATATATGGGGTAGAACTAAGCATAGATTTTATTTTACTGGACACCTACACCACACAATGATGCGTGAGATAGGTGGTGTACTTGTTGAACAGCTACGTGCAGTAACAGGTAAGGATTCCTATGCTTCTAGTCATGCATACAGTAGTCGATCACAGATGCAAGGGATTACATATCATAAAGAAGAAGGTGAAGTTAGTCGTGTAAAGGTTTGTTTATAATGTGGATTATGGCTATGATATACTGTGCTACATTTCCTGTTGGGGATGTGTGCAAAGGTTGGGTTCCACCTATTGCAGAAACAACACAAGCAAGATGCGAACAAAATATTAAGAGAGCGGTTTATGTTATGGCTGATGCTATAGAAACTAAAGGCGGTGAATTATTTTATATTGATTGCCAGTGCATTAAAGTTAAACATCAATAGAATTTTTTCTTATTCTTTCTAACTCATCATTTAATATAATAACTGTAGTGCATAAGTCACTAACTTCTTGTGCTAATTGTACTAAGAACTTGTCACTTGTTATTACTCTATCATATGGGAAACCATTCTTAGGTACATTAGCTTTATCTATACGCTTGAGAAACTTTACGATTGTTAATTCTGTCATCACTTTACTTCATATAAAACATATCTATTTTTATTTAGATTAGGTAATCTTTTAATTCTATTTTGCCTTGTTAATTTATGTATAATATTTTTTGCACCTTCAATAGTTTGGAAACCCATAAAATTTTGCAACTCAAGTACTGTTAATGGACCAAACTCTTTTATAATATCATATGCTTCTTTTCTCCTACCTTCAAACCTTTTATTTTGTGCTTCATATACATTAAGATGAGGTAGTTTAGGTTGCTGACCCATAGCAATAGCTGATGCTTTCATTAGCTTACCATAGAGTATCTCTTGTTCTTCTGTTATTTTAAACTTCTGTACTGTTGCTTTCATTTTCTTTCTCCATAAAATTTTTAAATTGATCGCCACTCATGATGACTAGGGTTTGAGGATTGCCCGTTCTCCTCTTATAAAAGGCAATGTCTCTACCTTCTAATACTTTAAATGGACTAGGGAAGTTTGACTTGTCTCTATACTTTACTTCTCCCACCAGTTTTCTTCCTCCGACTTCGAGGTGGATGTCTCCTGAGTACTCACCTCCGAGCGCACCACTGAGCGGTACTCTTTTGGCTTGGATACCGATTTCTGTAAGCCATTTGACGAACCAGTTTTCGTGGTAAGTTCCTTTAAGTTTATTTCTGTTTGCCATGTATCCCTTTCATAACAACTTAAACATATAATGTAATGTGTTGTTGGTTCTATTGATGCAAGTATAGCAACGAATAAATCAGAATCAATTCCACACGCCTCACATATTGCTGACTGTTGCCTGAGTTTCTTTGAAGTTGATCGTGATCTCACAGCCAAGAGCGTCTAACCAACAGGTAAACAAGAAACCCGAAGGCACTCGCTTATGTTGTTCCCATTTATGCACCAATGATGAAGCGCATCCAATCCTATCTGCAAGTTCTTCTTGAGATATTCCGAGTTGGTTCCTGTAACATACCATTGCATCAATAAGGTTTGCGTAAGACCCTGTAACATACGTCTGTTCCTTATAGTTTGGAAATGTTTTTGTCTTTAAGTTCACTTGCTAATGCCAAATATCCAATACAATCTACTATCGAATCTTCCTTGTAACCACCGCTTTTAATTCTAGCCATCTTCATTTCGGCTAACATAAATGGTACTTGCCACAATTCTATCTTACATTGCAAGACTTCTTCCCAATTTTTTCTTATTAACTCCATGTTCTTTTGGGGATCTCCATACTGATTGTTCCTATCTTTACTTATTAATTCATTGGCTTCGTGTAATACTTTGTCTCTGCGTGACATAAAGATTGGATCAGCTTGCATTATTATTTTCCTTTAAACTTTGTTCTAATAAAATTAATAGAGCTAGCAACTCATCGCCTCTGTTCCTAACTCCTGCCCTGTTCTTTTCAACAGCATCTAGCTGTATTATACTAGCTACTCTTTTAAGTCTGTCAATTATTTGTTGCGGTGTAGTCATCTAAATTTATCCGCAATAAAAAAGTCTAAGAAACTTTCAGTGATAGTAGGTTCTTTAGGCTTTGGTTTTTCTTTTGGTTTAAGTGTATACAAAACATAATCTAATTGGTCTGCTTTTAAATTTAATTTCTTAGCAATAGCTTTGTTACTTGCTTTAGTTTCAAATGCTAAATGATGTGCTTGTTCTATTAGTTTATTCGGGTATTTCTTTTTCATTATTTCCTCCGTTAGTGTGTGGGTAATTAAGTAGTTACTTAAAAACCCACAGCTTGTGGTCTAATTAATCCGATTAATTAATACACGACAATTTAAAATGGTATCTCATCCTTTAACTCTTGTGATGGTGAGGCTCCACGTTTCTCCTCAATACTAAGGGTCATATATTTACTGCCACCTTTATCCTTAGTCCAAGCGGCAATGACCATATCTTTATTAGTGGCATAGTCCTCTAACTTACCAGCAAAGTCTGGTCTTTTTTCATTGCCCTCTTTATCATTAGGAAACATAGCGCCAACCTTTTGATAGAGTTTCATATATTTTTTACCAGCTTGTGATGTATCGCTAACAACAATTAAATCTCTGTCATTACCTTCTAAGTTTAGTTTGCCTTGGAGTATCATCTTCATAACATCCCTTGGTTTAAATACTGCTCCGCTATTTGTGTTATCATATTCAGTCATTGTTTACTCCTTGTTGTTGTACTGAAAACATTTGTCTTAGTGCCGCTCGGATTATCATACCTTTAGATTCTCCGATAGCGTCTGCTTGTGCTTGCACTGCATCAAGCATTGCTTGCGGTAGAGATAGATTAATCGCTACCATTTTCTTATTGTCTGCTTGAGGTCTACCAACCTGCGTCATTACTTTTTCCTTTCTCATTTTGTGTATATTTATTTCCATCAAATTTACCTAAAAATACATCTGCATTAAATCCTAAATGTGATATTGCTTTTGTTAAGCCATCAGTAATAGCTTTCTTTGGTGCATCATCATCAAGCTTATCTTTTTTTGCATCGTATAATAATTTACATCCATTAAATGGACCGAATATATTTTTCTCATTTGCGTTTGTCCAAACGGAAACACCTGACACCACAACTACATCTTTATTAGGTAAATGAATATATTCTGTTGTTGAGTTCCATCCCCAACCTACACCTACTACTCCAAACTGTTCAGTAACATTTCTTATTTGATAATGAGCATCAATAGCTGTAAATCCACGACCAAAGTTTACTTTTTTAGTGTATGTTTCATCAGTCTTGCTTACTTTATTCCATAACTCCATGTGTTTATTCATAGTTCTTCTCCTCTGTTTATGTCTGGTTCTTCATCTCTTGCAACATATCCCCAGAACTCTTTGATCATATCTAATACTGTTGCAGTATAACTTTCATCGTATGGAACTATCATCCAATCCCATTTAAGATTACCAAAGATAACAGAGAGATAACAATTATCTGCTTCTGCTAACCACATATACAATTGCATTTGTGCTTGATAATACTCTGATACTTTCTTCATATTATTAAAAGCATTAGTATGTTTAGCTTCAATAATGTAACGACTAGTATCTTTTAGTGATTTAATTGTGGCTCTTACAACTTCACCATCAATTGTTCCTTTAATCTTTACACCATCTAAATCTTTTTCAAGTTGTAATTGTTGATTAATAATTAATACATTTTCTTCACGCTCAAACCAAGAGAGATTTAAATCCTCTGTAAGTATGCCAATCTGTACTGGTAACACATGATCTAAATTCTCTGGTTCAATGCGACCTGTTTTAATTTTCCATAAATCTAGCCACTCTCCACGCATAATCTTAACTGCATCAGAGCCACCGATAAAACCTTTTCTATTCATAATATCCTCCATATTATATATTAGTATTACATAACATTAGTAATTGCAAGGGTGGTCATACGTTAATTAATCATCTTTATTGACGTATATTTAGTTCCAAAACATGGGGGTTATGGAACCACCTTTAAGCCTAGAGATGCGGCTATCTTTTTGCGTTCCTCAATGGTTGGTAAATCTTTCTTTGGCTCTGGTTCCTTGGGTACTGGCTTAACTCTTGGCCTGTTTCTCATAATGATTTGCCTTATGTGTCCCTCATTGGGCGCAATCTTTGGGCTTTGAGAAATGTATTGTGCAATTGCTTTGCTTATTTCTTCTTGGCTATAGTCTTGCAATGCATCAGCCCAGGATAACATGAACGCTTCATATACTTGGGGTTGCATATGGTTTATAAAAAACTTTTGTCTCATGACTGCTATTTGTATTTGTATCCATTTACGGTGAGCTTTTAATTCATCTTGTTCCATAGAAATCTCTTGCGTTATTTGTTTGGTTATGTATTTTGAAATCAGCGTGTGTTTCTCCCTGTTCACCACGCTTTGCCCTGCCCAGTTCCTCCATGCTGAGCAGGGCTTTTGTTTATAGTTTAGGTGCTAACTTATAAAATGTTATTAGTTTAGGGTCAGCATAATTATAAGTAGAAGGATCATAAATAGTAAATTTATATATGTTCATTCCTTCTTTTTTTAAATCATAAATCCTAGCCGCTAATCTAAAGCAACCATATTTATTTAAAGCATCTAAAGCTGATATTCGTTTTCCACTTTCAAGATGTTTCTTTATCTTTTTTGTTTGTGAGTCTGTCATTGTATTCCCTTTCTATTTCTCTAAGACCTTTTAAATGATCTGCTATTTTATTTTCTATTGCTTTCTTAAGTTCCGGTGTTGGTGCGTCTACTATTATTTCCATCATACCCTCATACTGCATTCATCAAAATCTGTGCCTAGTTCTTGACGCCATTCCCAATAGTCTTCTATTGC
>Ga0208545_1000252_pt1 | contig 25767 bp, 35 predicted proteins | sample DEB08_DNA_12_FD_185498 | JGI IMG/M metagenome (GOLD analysis project Ga0208545, IMG submission 185498) | Aqueous microbial communities from the Delaware River and Bay under freshwater to marine salinity gradient to study organic matter... | ecosystem: Environmental > Aquatic > Marine > Coastal ... | reverse complement strand
AGCCAGTGACGGCCCTAGAACATGCGTTTATATGTAGCGATGGTTCGATAGAAGGCAAGCGGATTTGATTTAACAAATAGTCCACCCGGTGCAAGCGCGAGGGCTATTGATTAAACCAAACGAAGTATTAAACGAAAGGAAGAAAAGCCATGACCGATTTAACAATTATGCAACAAATCATTGCAGAAAAAAGCCGGGTTTATAACGAGTGTAAAGCCAATAATTATGCGCCCATAGTGCAAGCGGTTGGCTGGGAAATTAAATACTGGACTTATGACGATAAGGGCCGTCAAGAATCGCCAGAGGTCTTGTATTGGGGCGAGTCTGGCGAGCGTATAACCATGCGGCTAATCAATGCAGAACTAGCCAAAACCAAAGCACCTGATGTATGGATCGAAGGCCGCTATGACTATTACGAAACTGTATCCGCGATAGCCGATAACGAATATGAAATTGGTGATCATTGGGAAGTTCAATTAAGAGGATAGCGTTTATCAGTCAGCCTTCATTACGAGGGTTGGCGAGTAAACCAAACAGTAAAAACAAAAGGAAGTAAATTATGTCATATAAAGCAATGCAGCAAATCCGTAAGTCTATCGAAGCAGCACTAGCCAAGGGTGCGATTACCGCAGCCGAGGCCATGACGTTGACGCATCATTACCAAGTCGGTAGCCGGAACGCCAAACGCTATACCAGCACCGAAGACAAAAGATTATTAGCCAATATTGCGATGAAAGTTCGCTTAGCCGGGAAGGTATAAACCATGTCATTTAATATGTTAAAAGCTGTAAACAGAGCACATCAAACAACCTTAAATAAGCTGTACAAAGTTGACCGTCAATATAACGCCCTCGTTGATGCCGGGGACATGCTAGATGGAACAGTAGGAATTCGTAAATGGGAGGCCCACGAGGCCAAGCAGGAGGCTTGCTACGAGGCTCTAATTGATCTATGGGTCTCACTACCAAAGCGTGAGCAAACCAATGCTAACAAGCAATATGAAGCCATATACGGGTATACAATAATATGAAGCCATATAATAGTTGGCAACAATACGCTTCGTATTACAATTTGAAGTTGGATAACTTTAAGGGATGCGGTAAGACTGTGTCAGTGAATGTAGCCTACACACGGAAACGCAGTGATCGTGCAGACATTCCTTGTGGGAATACTTTCCGCTCTGGTTCAGGTGGTGGGATTGAAACAGAACGTGCTATCTGTGAGGGGTGTTTCACCAAGAATGTAAGCCAGTAACAAAGACAGGTAGTTAAAAGCCGTCACTCAGATAATGGGTGGCGGCTTTTTGCGACATGTTTTGTGTCGGTTTATCCAGTAGAGTATTAATTAATTGTTTACTGGACTATTGAATAATTATTACTGTATGATTTCCAGCGCCCACGGGCAAATGGAAAGGGAGTAATTTATGTACAATTCTTACGGCTTTTTAATCCCAGTTTTCTGGACACTAGTCGCCATTTCCGTAGTTCTGATAAGAATTTACGGGTAACCCCAAAGCACCGCAGGGAGCCACTATTAGACATTAGGTCAATAGACGTGCCTCTTGCCAAGACCGTAGAGACACTTAAAGACAACGGTAAAGGGAGAAGGGAGAGAATCCCCCTCCATAAGCCGAAGACTTAAAGTAGTCTTAAAGAAGGAAACTAAATGAATAACTTAAAAATTACGGCTAAGACGGAGTACCCAACTGGGCCTCCTAGTTCTACAGCGTACCGTTTCAATAGTCTTAGATGTCGGACTCTGAAGTGGCACTCTGAGTGGAATTACCACTGGAGTCTCGTTTTCACGGACAGGATGAGCGATACCGCCCCAATGTTTATTGACCCGATGGGTACATTCGTCACGTTTAACCAAACGAACTTTGGCAATAATCTAAATGCACAAGGCCCCAATGGGCCAAACGAATAGCAAACGAAAGGAATACAATCATGGCAACACATTCAAAAGCAACAGATGCCGCAAGTAAAGCCAACAGGAAGCGCGGGGGTCTCATGATTAAGAGCCTACGCAATCAAATGGGCTATACGCAGCGCGAACTTGCATCAAAATGTGAACTGGACTACTACACGTTCATTAGTCAGATAGAAGCAGGGGTGGGCAAGATTCCACCACAGAAGTTGAGAATTTTCGCTGAGTCTTTGGGTGTTAGACCAACAGTATTCGCGCGAGAGATCTTAAAGTATTACGACCCGGTTATGTTTGAAATTCTGTTCGACACATCATCAGATGAACCGACAGACTACCAAACCTTAAAAAATGAGAAATAAAGAATGTCGGAAAGCAAAGCAGATTGTGGATGGGAAAGTAAAATACAAGATATCTTCTCAAAGTTAGAAGGCGAGAATGTAGTGATACAAACTGGTCTAACTGACGAGGGCGATATTTGGTGGTCAGCTAATGACACCCATCTGTCTATGGGTAAAGAGCAAGGGACAGTCACGCTGTTTAACCAGTGGGAATGGCAAGCAGCCTTCCCAAGTCTGGAAATCTGCCACTCGATGATAGTAGGTGATTGTAATAATCCAGTAAACTAGGAACTAGTAAAAAGGGTTATAGAATTATCAATGGGTAATAATACCCGTTAATAAAAAATAGGACTAAAATATGACTACATTATTCCGCAGGACGGATAAAGACGGAAAGGTAATTAGCCAGAACTGGAACTTTAGCCTTAACGGGCAAAGAAAATCCACAGGCTGTCCCCACAAACGGGAGGCCATGAAGATCGCTGAGATTATGCTGTCGAAAGAGCGAACACATAAAGTTGCCGGGCTAACAGACGAGGCCACTATTGGTGAGGTTGTTCAGCGTTACGTTGACCGCCAAACTTTGATGTCGGACACAGGTGGCAACCAAGCCAGAGCCTTCCAAAAGAAACTCACTGGGACGTTCCCGGCAGATGAACTTTATCGTGTGCCAAACAAGGTGATGCCTTACAGTTTAGATCCTAAACGCAAGTGGTCTAGCATGACCAACCGGGATTTAGATTTGATCATGACCAACCGTAAGTTGGAAGGTTATGCCAACGCCACGATCAATAAAGATCTGGACTATCTTGCTACGATCCAAAAAGCGTGTAGGAAAAAATGGGCTATCAAGATAAATCATGATTTAGACTTTGAAGACCTCAAGTTAAAAGTCACCCAGAAATTCCGAGCAGCCAGCCAAGAGGAAGAACAGAGGCTTATCGATACGCTTAACCCCATGACCAAAACGTACTTGAACAATTGTACATGGGACAAAGCACCAAGACGCCAACGTCTTTGGGCGGTCGATACATTCCAACTGTTAATCGTCTATCTGGACACAGGTGTTCGATCAGCAGAGGGTCGTTCTATTCGCTGGGACGAAGTTGACACGGTTAACTGGGTCGGGCTTAAAATCTGGCGTAATAAAACCAAACGCTATGACATGCTACAAATGACGGATCGTCTTCGTGAGGTTATCCAATCTCGCTACAAGTACAAAGATGTCAGGGATTCCATGTATGTGTTTCCCCATGCCTTCGATACCGAGAAACCTAAGACAGGCTACCTTGGTGCATTACGAAATGGAATCGACAAGGCCGGGCTTAACGATCCTGAGTTAGTCAGGCGTTACGGTAAGTTCACTGTCCACAGTTTGCGTGACTCTTATGCCACCAGATTGACCGAGCAGGGTATCGTTCCCTCAGAGTTGATGCATTTGCTAGGCCATGCCAATGAAGAGATGAGTATGAAATATATTCATATGCGCCCGAAGGACGCCATTGCCAAAGGTACGAAGATGCGTAACGGCATAGCAGGAGAATTACCTAGCACCCTAGACCAGAGTCTGGTTGATGCTTACGAGGGTAATCGGCTGTAAGTCATTGATTTGACAGACAGTATATAGTTTACTACACAGACAGAATACAGACAGTATTCGTTTATTAACCCATAACGTATTGAAATATAAAGAATATATTTTTATACACTAAGTCATCCACAGGCATTGGGGATACATTGCGCTAACCCGCTGTATCTCTAGTGTCCTGTGGTTTTTTCCGTTTTACTGAACCAAACGCCCTACCTGATTGGGTATTTTTTTTGTACAGTAAACCATTGTCAATAAGTCCATGACTAGTACATGTCAGGGCGATTTTAGGGTATATAGCACATGACAGACAGTATACAGACAGTTAGTGACCAAACCTCAACTCTGTTGATAACGGAGAAGGAGAGAGAAATTTACTGGGAAGCTGCCGCCATTGACCGTGGAAAGGATCGGTATCGCGCAGCATTTAATACAGTAAAGTACTCACGCGATGGTACTGTTAAACATGAATCAAGCGAGTTAGGTGATGTCCCGCCCGGTCAAATCATTCTCAAAGAAATGATGATACATGCTGTCCCACACTTCCAATCGGCTATCGAAGAAGCCAAGCAGGAGATAGCATCTGGTCGTAAGGGAAAGCACAAAGAATGGTGGTGGCTGATCGGTTGGCTAAGTGCAGAAGAGATTGCACTGGTGACCGCAAGAACTATCCTGACGGAGAAAGCCAGCGGTCAAAGCTATCAAGGTCGTGCGGCAACAGGACTAAACCTACGCATAGGCCAAGCCGTGAAAGAACAGATCGAATTCAATAAGTGGAAGAAGAAAAGTAAGATCCTATCGGCTGAAGATGGAGGTGTAGATTTTGCTGCATGGCTGATCAAAGAGGTTGGTGGAACAATCAACCGCAGAACTTGGGCGCGGTGGAAATCCAAAATGGATCAGATTGAAAATGAGGATTGGCCTACCGATACGCGAGTGCATATCGGAGCGAAACTTTTAGATCTGATGGTTCGCAATGGAGGCGGTTGGTTTGAAGATCGGATGATCTATAAGTCGGGCAAGACCGAGCGAAGGATCTTCCTTAGTGAAGCTGCCCAAGCTGCCATTACCGACATCAATGCTCAGCTAGAAGTAAACCGTCCTTACATGGTTCCCATGAGGATGCAGCCCAATCCTTGGGAGCATTCTTACAATGACGAGGGAAGGCTGACAGGCTTTACCGGGGGCTATGAAATTATCCAACATAAGATCATGCGGTCAGGTATGTATAAGCACACCGCTGCACATCCAGATGCATTAAGTGACCAGTTCCTAGATGCTATCAATACAGTTCAATCAACAGAGTGGCAAGTCAACGATTTTATCTTAGACATTATTCTTGAGGTAAGAGCAGACGGTGGTGACCTTGGCGGGATGCCATCAATTGAGGATATCCAACCACCAGAAAAGCTGTCAGATGAACAATGGCAGTTAATGGATCAAGTCGAGCGTGGTGAATGGAAGCTGAAGATCAGTGTAATCCATGAAGATAATGCAAAGATGCAATCAAAAAGAGAAAGCCTGATCCGAAAGCTGGACATGGCCCGAAGCCTTCGTGGCGAACACACTTACTAGAGACTTAAAAAATGAAAAGAATTAGTTCACGACACACATACCCCCACTTCGCTGATTTCCGTACCCGCCTATACCCAATGGCCCAAGATCTAAATCCACAAGGTGACCAGATCTGCAAGGGGCTACTACAATTCCACCATGCAAAACCATTAGGAGATCGAGGTCTTTACTGGTTGAAGATCAGTCTAGCCAACACAGCAGGGCAGGACAAATCAACGTGGGCTGAGCGTATAGATTGGGTAGATGCTAATCATGACCTGATCGTAGACTCCGGGTTAAACCCTCTGGACGGTGAACGATTGTGGGCAGATCCTTCCATCGATGAACCATATGTTTTCTTGGCGGTTGCCCGTGAGTATGCTCTTGCTACACAGCTAGATAACCCACAACATTTCCTGAGTCGGACGGTGTGCGCGATGGATGGAGTGACCAATGGTATGCAGTTGCTAAGTCTATTGGGCAAAGACAAAGACGGAGCAATCAAGACGAACTGTAGCAGCCTACAGAAGCGGTATGACCTGTATTCAGAAGTCATGGAGGCCGTGATCAAGCTGAATAATGAACACGCTCTACTGGGCCGACAGGAGGCTCTAGCGTGGATGGGAAAGATCACAAGAAAAACGGTTAAGAGGGCAGTTATGACAACGCCCTATGGAGTTACCCCTAGAGGGATAGCAACCCAGCTAGTCAAGGATGGATTCTGTGAAGATCTCACTGGTCGCAAGGGGATCAATGCCGCATACATGCGGGATCTGATAGTTGAGTCCTTGAAGACAAGCGTCAAAGCCGCGTCAACGATTATGGAATACTTCCAAGATTGTGCCAAAGCTTTAGCAGCACAAGAAATCCCATTGAAATGGATTACACCAACAGGTGTGGAATGCACACAGGCTTATCATAAGCTGTCTAAGACGAGAGTCATGACGCTAATGGGTGAGTTTAGCTTGTGGGATGAAGATGCCACGCTGGGGCTTGACGAGCGTAAGAACCACCTAGCTGCCTCACCCAATGTCATTCACAGTTTTGATGCTGGACTGTTGCAGTGCGTAGCACTCAGGTTGAAGCATGATTACGGGGTTAGTTCGACTGCGTTTATCCATGACTCGTATGGCGTCCATCACGGTCAGCTAGACTGCGGTGAAAATGCCGTGGATGTACTGCATAAAGTAATTCGTGAGGAAGCACACAGAATATTCAAGGGTAATTGCCTAGTGGATTTCCGTGACCACATTCACAGCTATGCTCCCCATGTCGAGTTACCGATGCCACCAGCACAGGGTGATTTTAATATTGATGAACTCCTAAACTCACCTTATTTCTTCAGCTAAAAAGTACAGTAAACTCATAACCTTAGAGTACTGGTCAATAGACGTGCCTCTTGCTACAACCATATGTCGAGGTAACAGCAATGCTTGAACTACTCAGGCTCGGTGATTCACAACTCGCTTCTAAAGTTATGACTCACCTCATGAACGGTCACCCACTCCCGGTTGACCTTTGTATAAAACTTAAAAGTTTGGGTATTGACCCAGACAAATTACAAAATCAATACGATATCTAAAGGATCTCAAGAATGGCTAAGAAAAATTTCATCAAAGTATTATCTCCAGTAGGCACTGCACAGTACGCATGGATCGCTCGCCCAGACCAAGGGCATGAGTTCTCAGATGGCAAGTACAAAGTAACCCTAATGATGAACCCTGATGAAGAGGGTGTGTCAGAAGCTATCGCTCGTATCAACACGGCTGTTGAAGACGCAGCTATTGCTGAGTGGGGCAAGCTACCTAAAACATATCGCTCTCCGATCAAGTCAGGTGATGACATCGCAGACGAAAAGGAAGGCAAAGAAGATTTGCGTGGCATGTTTATGCTAACTACCAAATCAAAGTTCCAGCCCGGTATGGTCGATGCAGAACGCAAAGAACTACCCGAAGATGTTTTCGTAAGTAGTGGTGACACCATTCGTGTGTCTGCCGTGCTAATCCCATACACCGCTGGCGGCATGAAAGGTATTGCCATGCAGTTACGCAACGTCCAGTTGCTTGCACAACGCAGCGGTAACGACAGTGGCGGTGGTGACGAGTTCGATGATGTGTCGGGATACTCGACTGAGTTTAGCGCGTCAAGCATTCCTGCAACTTCTCAAGAAGAACCCCAATCAGGATCATCAAATGAAGCAGAGCCAGACGACTTTTAATATACCCGTCAATGCCTCCTACTTCCTCTTACCCGTTCAGCCAGTGCCAGCCTCCCGTCCTCGGATAGGGAGGTTCGGTGCATATTATGGCAAGAACTACGAAGCGTTTCGCACAGACGCTCAGCCTATCTGCAATCAAGCCAAGTTCACTATCACTGACAGACCACTACGACTGTGGATGGAGTGTGTAGTAACTAAGCCCAAGCAAGGCAAGCTGAGATTCCCGCGTGGAGACATAGACAACTACATCAAAGGCCCACTTGATGTAATGACCAAGGCCGAAAGGTTTTGGAATGATGATGATCAGATCGTTGAACTGCTGGCAAGCAAACGCTATTGCGTTGGTGATGAACCCTGCGGTATTCACATCTGGTTTGAACCTATCGAAGACAAACCTTACAAGTAGGAAGACCTATGTCCGAATGGATAGAAACCCACAAGCCCTGCCCTATAAGCGGATGCTCCAGCACCGATGGTTACTCAGTCAACTCTGAGGGGTGGGGAACCTGTTTCAGTTGCGGTGGTAAGACACCCCCGAATGATAAACCGAAGGCGATTAGCATGACCACAAAGAAATTAGACTTACTACCTACGGGTGTTTACAAATCATTAGCCAAGCGAAACCTTGATGACATGGTCTGTAAGAAATTCGGATATTCCGTAGGCGAAGATGCCAAGGGAAACACAGTACAGATAGCAGCCTATCGTGATGCTATGGGACACACAGTCGCACAGAAATTACGCTACGCTGGTAAAGACTTTCGCAGTACAGGTGACATGAAGAAAGCCCAGATGTTTGGGCAGCACCTTTGGAAGATGGGTGGCAAACGCCTCGTCATTACCGAAGGAGAGATTGACTGCCTCGCTTATGCAACCGTGACTAATTCATCGTGGCCTGTGGTGTCAGTAAAGTCAGGCGCACAGTCAAGTAAGGGTGATATCAAATCCGCGCTTGAATTCATTGAGTCGTTCCAAAATGTAGTGTTCCTGATGGATCAAGATTCTGCGGGTATTGAAGCGGCTCATGAATGTGCTGCGTTACTCAGTCCGGGCAAAGCCTTCATAGCCTCATTGCCGTTAAAGGATGCTGGCGAAATGCTAGTGGCTCACCGTGGCAAAGAGTTGATGCAAGCTGTCTACGAGGCAAAGGCATTTAGACCGGACGGTATCCTGTCAGGTGCTGATATTTCGATGGATGATTTGCTGTCAGTAGTTGCTCCAGGATTTTCAATACCGTACCCAAAGTTAGAGGCAAAGTTGCATGGTCTTCGCAAACGCGAGTTAACTCTCATGACTGCTGGATCAGGCATCGGCAAGTCTACTTTGGCAAGAGAGATCGGCTATCACCTCGTCAAAACTCATGGCCTTAAAGTTGGCAACGTGTTCCTTGAAGAGTCTTACACCAAGACTGCTCACGGTTACATAGCTATCGACAATAACGTGCCACTAGGTCGGCTGCGTGAGGAACCAAACTGCATTACTCCAGCGGCTTATCAAAAGTCATTGGATTCTGTTGTGTCCAGCCAATACTTCTATGACCACTTTGGATCAATAGATTCCGCAAACCTAATCAGCAAACTTAAATACATGGCTACCTCTTTGGAGTGTGACTTCCTAATACTGGATCACATTTCAATCGTGGTGTCGGGTCAGAAGTCTAGCGGTGAAGGGGAGAGGAAGGACATTGACTTATTAATGACTGCACTGCGTGGTCTTGTTGAGCAGACAGGTGTGGGCCTTATCGCTATCACCCATCTAAAGAGACCAGACGGTGGACGCAAGTCATACAACGAGGGTGGTCGAGTAACGCTACAAGATATGCGTGGCTCAGCCTCACTTGAACAACTGTCAGACAACATCATCGCTGTTGAGCGTGACCAGCAGGGCGATAACCCTGATCAGTCCCGTATTCGACTACTGAAGAACAGAGAATTTGGTGACCTAGGTGAGGCAGATTTGAATGAGTTCAACCTGATAACTGGTCGGTTACTTCCTGTTAGTGAGTCACTTATTAAACCGTCAGGCTTTACTGACTTCGATCCAGACGATGTTCCGTTTTAAAAACATGTAGAAAATTTTAATCAAGGATTCATATGAATGTTCTTATCGCAGATTTAGAGGCCGATGGTCTCTTAGATACCATTACAACCCACTGGTGTTTGTCAGTAGGTGATCCAAAGACCTCAGAGATTACATGCTATGCAGACCAGCCGGGCTACCCTCCGCTTAGTGAAGGCTATGCGAGATTGGCTACAGCAGACCGCGTAGTTTTTCACAATGGCCTAGGCTATGACCTACATGCGATCAACAGGATCGTACCGAACACTCTTAGATTTGAACAGGTGTATGACACGCTGGTTCTATCTAAGATGCTGTTCCCAGATAGACGTTCCCATGCCTTGGCAGCGTGGGGTGAAGACCTTGGGTTCCCTAAGATGGACTTCTCAGACTTCTCACAGTGGCATCCCATGATGGGAACTTATTGTAATCAAGATGTGCTGGTAACTATTAAAGTTTACCAACGATTGCAGCAAGAGTTACTGGGTTGGTTCAAGCAGAAGCAAGTTGATTGGCGACCCGCCATTAAGCTGGAACACAAGGTCGCATTTTGTCTCCATCTACAGGAGCAACATGGGTTTAAGTTAGACATACCAAAGCTAACTGAACTTTATATTGAACTCTCAGGTGAGAAGTTTGACATAGAGAAAAACCTAAAGGACATATTCCCACCCGTCATCATTCCAGAGAAGGGAACGTGGGATTGGAAGCTGCGGTTATGGAACCAAGTAGAAGTAACCACACCCAAGGTAAGCAACAAGGGTCGTGGTGTTACTAAGGGAATCCCGTATACCAAGATTACTGTTCAGCCATTCAACCCCGGCTCGCGTCCTCAATGTACCTATCGTATTAGTAAGGCCCACTCAGATTGGCAACCACTAAAGCTGACGCCTACTAATATTCCACAGATCAATGAGTCCACTCTCAAGAACTTAATCTACCCCGAAGCCGCTGCTCTAAACCGTTATCTGCGTATCAGTAAACAGTTAGGTCAGGTGTCCGAGGGTGCTAACGCATGGATGAAGTTGGAGAAGGGTGGTCGCATACATGGTCGTGTCAATCAGTGTGGAACTAGGACACACAGGATGTCCCATTTCTCACCGAATGTTGCACAGGTGGACAAGAAAGATCTAAGAATGCGAGAGGTCTGGACTGCTAACGAAGGTGACAAACTTGTAGGCTGCGATGCCGAGGGTCTGGAACTTAGAGGATTAGCTAACAGACTTTTCTTCTGGGACAAGGGGGCCTACGCCAAAGCCGTAATCTACGGTGATAAGGCAGACGGGACTGATGCCCACAGCCGCACGATGAAAGCAGCAGGAATGCCAGATCGTGATTCCAGCAAGACCCTAATTTATGCTCTGCTCTATGGTTCAGGTAATCCTAATATAGGGCAGATCTATGTGTCTGCATGGAAAGCCAAGGGTGTTATTAAGAAGGGTAGGCTACCGGGTATCGGCAAGCGTATCCGTGACGATCTTGCCAAGGGTATCGTTGGCTTAACGCCTCTTACTGAGTTGTGTAAGAAGCGTACCCGTGAGCAAGGCTACTTAAAGAGTGCTGATGGGAGACCTATCATTTCCCCAACAGAGCATTCGGCACTAAATTCGTTGCTGCAAAGTGACGGTGCTGTTGTTATGAAGGAGGCTCTGGCTCACTTTCATTTCAAACTCTGCGTAGATGCAGGACACGTTGACCCTATCACTTACGAATCACTTACCTTCGACTACTGCGCTAACGTCCATGACGAAGTTCAAATGTCAGTGCGTCCAAAACATGCCGATTCTATTGGCAAGCTGTTCGCACAGGCAATCAAAGAGGCTGGTGAAAACTTAAACATGAACTGTGAACTCGCTGGTGCATATGACATCGGTGATAACTGGAAGGATACCCATTAATGTACGGACTTATAGACGGTGACATCATCGCATTTCGCAGTTCAATTGCGGCTCAAGAACTTTGGGACGATGAAATAATAATCGATAGCCGCAAGGCAATTCGTAACGCAGACAAGTTGATTGGCGAATGGATGCACGGGTCTCGCGCCAAGATGCCTATCCTCACACTCAGTCCCAAGAATGGCGGCAACTTTAGGAAGGTTATTAACAGCGATTACAAAGCTAATCGCAAGGGTACAGATAAGCCTGTCGCCTACAACGCAGTGATCGAACACCTAGAAAATAACTACAAGGTCAGTCGCATTGAGGGTCTTGAAGCTGACGATGTCATGGGTATACATGGCAGCAACCCGCGACTTAAAGGCTCAGTCGTTATCACTATTGATAAAGATCTTCTGACTGTCCCTTGTAAATTGTTTAACCCAATGAAAATGAAACGCCCACAAATGATCAGACCATTTAGTGCTGACCACGCGTGGATGATTCAGACCTTGATGGGCGACAAGACTGACGGTTACGCAGGAGCCAAAGGCATTGGCCCTAAAAAAGCCGAGGCTGCACTAGGCGACTGCGGCAACGTGGCACAGATGTGGAAAGCTGTTACCGCTTTGTATGAGAAGCAGGGACAGACAGAGCAAGAAGCGTTACTCAATACACGCATGGCTCGGATACTTAGGTATGAAGACTATGACGAAAGCAATCACCGCATCAAACTTTGGGGGCCTAGTGGTCACGAATGGTTAGATCTGGAAGGAGAACATGATGGAACATCTATTTAATGCATTGGGTGATTTGGTACAGGCTATAACCTACGCAGGTTTAACCATATTCGGTTTGTATCTTATGGATCTATTGTTCGGGCCTGAGACCCGTGAAGAAGAAAAGGATAAAGATGCATGATTATTAAATTTTATACGGAAGGCTGCGCCCCATGCAAAGCTGTCAGTCAAGTTTTGAATAGCTTAGAAATTGACTATGAAGAGATTGACATTGGTAAGGACATTGACAGGGCTATCCATTACAAAGTTCGTAGCGTACCTACCATAATCAATACTGAAACAGATGCCACCCTCGTTGGATTTAAGGGCATTACGGAAACTACGGAGTGGATAAATGACAATTGTAATTGACTATAGTCGTAACAACAGCATGTCTGAACAAGCAAGAACTCTGTTAAAAGATTACTACTGCTTAGAAGGGGAAGATCCACAGGATGCATTCGCCCGTGCGGCTACCGCATTCTGCAAGAACGACTATGACCTAGCGCAGAGAATATATGACTACGCATCCAAAGGTTGGTTCATGTTCTCGTCACCTATCCTATCTAATGCCCCTAGGGAGGGGGAAAAAATCCGTGGACTACCTATATCATGCTTCCTTACTTACGTTCCTGATAGCTTGCATGGCCTTATCGATCATACGTCAGAGTTGCGCTGGCTTAGCGTTAAGGGTGGTGGAGTGGGCGGTCATTGGAGCAGCATTCGGAGTACTAGTGATGTGGCTCCTAGTCCAATACCATTCTTAAAAACAGTGGATGCAGACATGACCGCGTATCGCCAAGGCACAACCCGCAAGGGCAGCTACGCGGCTTACCTTGATGTGTCTCACCCTGACATTATTGAGTTCATGAACATCAGGGTTCCCACTGGTGGCGATCCAGATCGTAAAGCCTTTAACATTCACAACGCAGTGAACATCACTGACTCATTCATCGAAGCTGTTATGGCTGATGCTGAGTGGGACTTGATCGATCCAAACGATCAGACAGTCCGAGAGTCAACGTCTGCGCGTGGTCTGTGGCAGCGGTTGTTGGAGACAAGGTTTAGAACAGGTGAGCCTTATCTAAATTTTATCGATGAAGCTAACCGTAAACTACCACCAGCTATGCTGGACAAAGGATTGAAGATCCACGGTAGTAATCTCTGCAACGAGATCCATCTACCGACTTCTGAAGACCGCACTGCTGTCTGCTGTCTGTCATCTGTGAACCTAGAGCATTACGATGAATGGAAGGACACAACAATGGTGTCTGACCTAATCACCATGCTTGACAATGTAATAAGCTTCTTCTGCTTCCATGCTCCCAAAGAGTTACGCAAGGCTGTCTATTCAGCTACGCAGGAACGCGCACTGGGTCTAGGTGCGATGGGTTTCCATACCTATCTTCAGCGTAAGGACGTGCCGTGGGAAAGCCCTATGGCTAACACTCTGAATGAGAATATGTTTGCCCACATCAAAGCACAGGCATTATCTACTACTGTATATCTTGCAGAAGAACGTGGGTCGTGTCCTGACATAGAGGGGGTTCGTAACACACACTTGTTAGCTATCGCACCCAACGCGAACAGTTCAATACTTGCTGGTTGTTCACCTTCGATTGAGCCGTGGAAGTCCAATGCTTATACCCACCGTACTCGCGTAGGTTCTCACTTAGTTAAGAACCCGTACCTAGACAAGGTAATCAAAGCGCATAAATCAGATGTTGATTGGGTTGAAGCACAGTGGAAGTCGATCATTCTAAATGAAGGCTCTGTTCAGCATTTAGATTGGCTGAGTGATTGGCACAAAGATGTGTACAAGACAGCGTTTGAGTTGGATCAGCGTTGGGTTGTAGATCATGCAGCCTCTCGTCAGCCATTCATCTGCCAAGGTCAGTCAGTAAATCTATTCTTCCCCGCAGGGACAGATAAATCATATGTCAACGAGGTTCACCTTCGGGCCTTTAACAAGAAACTAAAAGGACTCTATTACCTTCGTACCAGTGCAGGGGCTAAAGCCGACACTGTGTCAATAAAAGCCACACGCGTGGCATTGAAAGACTACGAAGATGATGACGAGTGCTTATCATGCCAAGGATAAAATCATGAGTCTTTTAGAAATCAGTACAGCTTACAAACCATTCAAGTATCCCAGCCTCGTTAACCGTGCTATTGAGCATGACAAGATCCACTGGGGAGAGTGGGAAGCCAGCCTCATGGAGGACGTTAACCAGTGGAAGTCTGGGAAGATTAGCGCACCAGAGAAGGAGTTCATCCAGCAAATCCTTCGCTTGTTTACTCAGTCTGATGTGGTTGTTGGAGGATCATACGTTGAGGTGTTCTTACCCAACATTAAAAACAACGAAGCCCGAATGATGATGATGTCTTTTGCTCAGCGAGAGTCTATCCACATGAGGTCTTACGCCTTCTTAAATGACACGCTTGGATTCCCAGAGTCTGAGTACTCTGCGTTTCTTGAGTATGAGGAAATGTCAGAGAAGCTTGAGTTCATGCAGGACTTCGATGTGTCCACCAAGGCTGGCTTAGCTAAAGCCCTAGCGCAGACAGTGTGCAACGAGGGCATGAGTTTGTTCTCAGCATTCGTAATGCTATTGAACTTTCAGCGTGTCGGAAAAATGAAGGGCATGTGCGAGATTGTTGAATGGTCAATCCGCGATGAAACCATGCATGTAGACGGAATGACTGAGTTGTTTCGTATCTATCTAAAAGAAAATCCAGAGGTCGTTAATGACGAGTTTAAATTATCTGTATACGAAATGTACCGAACTGCTGTTGATCTTGAAGATAAGGTTATTGATCTGGCGTTTGACATGGGGAGTGTGGAAGGTATCACGGCTAGTGAAGTCAAGGACTACATCCGATACATCGCAGACAGAAGACTAACTAACCTAGGGTTAAAGCCTAACTGGGACATAGCGGAGAACCCTCTGCCGTGGCTTGATTGGGTATTAAGTGGCGATAGCTTCAAGAATTTCTTTGAAGGTCGTGTGACTGACTATAGTGCAGACGGAATGACGGGTGATACATGGGGATGGTAATGCGAAAGGAAAGGAAGAACAAACGTAAGCCAGTTAGGGATGTGCAGGATAAGTTCCTAGACGACAAGCGCAATGCAGTACCACCTCTGCGTCCACAAACGGACACACAGGCTGACTACATGGCAGCGTTAATGTGCAACGATCAGGTCGTGGTGCTTGGCCCTGCGGGTACGGGTAAAACATTCATCGCTTCTACTGTAGCGGCTGACCTCTATCGACTAGGTAATATCGATAAGATCGTCTTAACCCGGCCCAATGTTACCGGGTCTAAGTCGTTAGGTTTCTTTCCCGGAACAATGGAAGAAAAGATAGCACCTTGGGTTGTGCCGTTCACCGATGTCATTCGTAAGCGCATGGGTGGTGGGCAGTACGACATTGCTTTGAAGCATAAAGCGATTGAGATCATACCGTTTGAAGTCATGCGGGGTCGTACATTCGACAACGCATTCATCATTCTTGACGAAGCTCAGAACACCACGCCCGAAGAAATGAAGATGTTTCTAAGTCGTGTGGGTAAGGATTGTACTGTCGTGGTCAATGGTGATGTTCGCCAGCGGGACATCAAAGTTACGTCTGGATTAGAGACCGTGATCAGGTTGATTAGAACCCAAGGATTACCTGTATCTCTCATTGAGTTCAGTATGGAAGACATTGTCCGAAGTGGGGCATGTGCGATGTGGATAAAAGCATTTGATAAGGAAGGATTATAAATGGCTATTGCTTATAGGTTCGGTTCTATTGAACACAAAAGATCGATGATTGCTAATGCTAAGTACCGGGCGAAAGGTGCGGGTATTACATTTAACTTGGAGGTCGAAGACTTAAATATACCTGAGTGCTGTCCCGTATTAGGTATATCTCTGAGTGCTGGTAACAATCAAGGTGGCAAATCAACTAGTGCTACTTTAGATCGACTTGATCCAGCAATTGGGTACACACCTGACAACACAGCGGTTATCTCAATGAGAGCAAACCGAATGAAGTCGGACTGTACGCCAGCAGAAATCATGCAAGTTGCGCTTTGGACTCAACGTAAACTAGGTAGGTCGGAGGCACTTAATGGCACATTATGATTGTACGAAATGTGGTCACCCAATGGGGCTTAACCCTAGTCATTGTGACGTTTGCATTTATAACGCTAAAGAACTGTTACTACCTGACCCAACTATAACTGAGGAACATACAGGCGGCAGTTCTGGCTACTACCGCGTGAAGGTTAGAAACCCTACGACAATACCCACAAGTTATAAAGCTGAGTGTAACGACATTATCGAATCTTTAGAAATGACATTTGCCGAAGGCAACGTATTCAAAGCGATATGGCGTTCAGCCGCTGCCCGTCAAGGTAAGGAGAAGAAAGGCAACAATAGTGTTTATGACGCAGAGAAGATGGTGTTTTTCTCGGAGCGTATCTTAGCAGCCAGTAAGGAAGATTAATGTATGAGTGAAGAAGATAAGATCGTTAGCAAGGCTAACTCCGAAGCGTACACCGATAACTGGGAGAGACTGTTTGGTTTTCAATTACCAGCGGGTCAGAAGACAGTAAAAGACCGTGTCGATCTAGGGCTGTCACCCAGTACCGTGGTAGAGGATTATGTAGATGAAGGCTGAATACATAGATCACATGGGCAGCGATGCCTCTGTGGTCAAAGCAGCAAGAGTATCCTTCGCGGCTGATGGACTTGAGTTTGATGGTGAAAGGGATTCGGGGTTAATCAACTACCTCGCTAAACATAATCACTGGACTCCCTTCGCTCACACTTCTATTACCGTGCGTATGACTGCTCCTGTTCCTATTAGGACACAGTGTTTCAAACACAAAGTCGGATTCAGTGAGAATGAAGAGTCGCGTAGATACATTAGTTCTAGCCCGAAGTTCTTTATACCGCAGCAATTCCGGAAGCACCCAGAGGGTTCTGTCAAACAGGGTTCTGGTGAAGACATGCACCCAACAGGCAATAAGTATTGGAGGCGACATTTTCAGTCTAACAATAGTATGTGCTTAGATTCATACGAAATGGCGATTGCGGGTGGTATGTGTCCCGAACAAGCTAGGTTCCTTCTACCTCAAGGAATGGAGGTTAGCTGGTATTGGACAGGGTCATTATCAGCCTATGCTCGGTTCTATAAGCAACGTACTGATCCACACGCTCAGCAGGAGATAAAAATCCTGGCACTAGAAGTTGGTGAAATTTTGAAACCCTTATACCCTGTAGCTTGGGGAGCATTAACTAGTTAAAAAACTTACGCACTGTCGGAGATTTCCCCTCTGACAGTGCTTTTTTATGTCAATAGGCGGGTCTCATGCCAGAGGTACTAAAAAATGAGTAACGAAATCGAAGAACAAACTCTTCCAGAATTCCCCCAATCCTCCCGTGAACTTTTAGTTTTACTAAATCATCACTACCCAGCGCGTTGTATTGCGTACAACGAATCAGAAATTTCTGCTCACAGATATGCGGGTATGCGTGAATTGATTGATGAATTAGTTGTTTGGCAGGAGGAAGCGGATGAAACACCAAGTACGGGTATGCACTAGTGAAGACTTAGACTCTATGCTTCACTTAGCTAGGGCTATGCATCAAGAAAGTCCCGTCTATAAAGTCTTACCTTTGGACTCAGTAAAACTTTTAAAAATAGCTGAAACTGCAATAGCGTTTCCAGACCTAGCGACTATTCTAATAACCACAGATGATGATGGTTTAATTACGGGAATGTTAGGTGCAATCTCTACCACCGAATTCTTTGGCCCATCTGTATCAACATGTGATTTATTTCTCTATGTTAAGAAAGAATACCGGGGGTCTAGGGCCGCAGTAAAACTAGTTCGGGCCTACCAGAAGTGGGCAGAATCTTTAGGAGCTACTCGCATACATCTTGGAGTAACCACGGGTATGTTAATCAAAGAAACAGGAGGTCTGTACGAAGCACTTGGCTTCAAACAATCGGGCATCTTATATACAAGGAACAATCCTCATGGGACTAGTCAAACACAATCGTCCAGCAGTTAAAAAAGAAGTTGCTCCAGTTAAGCAAGTTCCTAAAAAATTAGTTCAAGTTAAAAAGGGAGAGGATAAATAATGTGTTTCCCCACTCCTTCTGCACCACCAGCACCTAAACCAGTACCAAAAGCCGTTGTTGCTACACCCGAAGAGACAAAGAAAAAAGAAGTAACAGCCTCTCGTAAAATGGCAGCTACAGCAACAAAAGATAAAGCTAAACAAAAAGGTCGTTCATCCTTCCGCATTCAATTAAGTCCGAAGTCTGGTACTAATTATGGCGGCGGTGGTGGAAGCGGTCTAAGCCTCTAGGAGTAGGGAATGTCTGATACAACCCAATCCAGATATGAGTCTCTCAAGTCTAGGCGTGAGCCTTTCTTAACACGCGCTAGAGAGTGTTCTGCAATAACCATACCCGCACTATTACCACCCCAAGGACACAACTCACACACCGTCTTACCGGCCCCCTATCAAGGGCTTGGTGCTAGAGCGGTTGTTAGCTTAGCTAGTCGTTTAATGATTGCTATGTATCCACCGGGCATGTCCTCGTTCCGACTTCAAATACCGTCAGAGATACTGATTCAAGAAGGTAAGTTGGAGACAGACCAAGAAACAGAGCGTGGCTTAGCATTGTCTGAAAAGGCGATCAGTAACGAGATTGAGCGTAAACAGTGGCGTCAGCCTACTCACCTTACCCTACAGTATCTTATAACTACTGGTAATGCTTTAGAACAAGTCCTACCTGATAACCGTTTACGAGTCTTTCGATTAGACCAATACGTTGTCGTGCGTGATATGACGGGCGAGGTAACTGAAGTTATTATCGAAGAGTACTTCGCACCCACAAACCTTCCTGATGCTGTTCGCTCAATGCTGACCGCAGAGGATTCTCCTACCCAGAAAGTGCCAATCTATACATCGTGTAAGAAGACACAGAAAGGCTACGAGGTTCATCAAGAAGTTGCTGGTAAGAAAGTGGCTAAGTCCACAGGTACTTACGATGTATGCCCCTTCAACGCTCTCCGATGGACTTCGGTAATTGGAGAAGACTATGGTCGTGGCAAGTGTGAGGAACACCTCGGTGATCTTCAAGCCGTAGACGGTCTATCCAAGGCTATGTTGGACGGTGCTGCACTGGCATCACGCCACGTTATGATGATCCGTCCGAATGCGGCTGGTGGTCTTAACTTACGCAGACGTTTAGCTGCTGCTGACAACGGTGAGTATGTGGTAGGCAACCCCGAAGATATCGGAATGTTAGCTTATCAGAATGCGCCCGGCTTACAGGTAGCAAAAGCTGAACTGGCTGAGAAGAAACAAGAGATCGCGTCAGCGTTCTTGATGAACTCTAGTGTTCAGCGTCAGGGTGAGCGTGTTACTGCATACGAATTAAAGATGATGGCAGAGGAATTAGAAGGCTCCCTAGGTGGTGCGTTCTCAATGCTGTCACGCGACATGCAGTCTGCTCGTCTTAACCGTCTGATTATTCAGATGCAAGCGCAAGGCAAGCTACCACCGTGGCCCGAAGGCGTGGTCGAACCAACCGTACTAACTGGACTAGAAAGTTTAGGCCGTGAACAGGACGTTCAGCGCGTAGGTTCAGCACTTCAATTCCTACAGGGTTTACCTCCAGAAATACTCGACTATGTTCGTTGGGAGAAGCTACTAGGTAAGGCGTTTAACGGGCTATCCCTTGAGGATGCGGTTAACACCGAAGATGAAGTGGCTCAGAAACGACAGCAACGTCAAGTTGAACAAGGCATGGGTGCAGCAGCGGAAGCTGGCGGTGCAGCTATGGCACAACAAGCAGTGGAGCAAGGGGGCATGTAGCCCCTTCGCTACTCAAACAGGATACTAAATGACTGAACAAGTTACACAACCAGAACTAGGCTCCGATGAATACAACCAGCAAAAAGCTGCTGAATTCAAAGCGGGTCATGGAACACCATCTGACGAGAATATAGACACAGCCCCGATCCCTGCTAAACCAGAGAACGGTCAGGACAAGTTCTATAACCCAGAGACAGGTGAGTATAACTGGCAAGCACACGCTGCCGAGTTAGAGTACCGCATGAAAGGGGGTTCACCCGATGCGGAAACGAAGGACGAGGAAAGCACAGAGGCCGCACCAGAAGCGGATGCCGACAATGCAGCCCTTGATGTCGTAAGCAAGGCGGGACTTGACGTTGATTCGTTAGTTCAGCAAATCCAGCAAGACGGTAACCTAAGTGAAGATGCTAAAAATGCACTCATTGCTCAAGGCGTTGATGCGGAACTCATTGATTCCTATGTAGACAACCTAAAGTTTAGAATGGATGCGGAATCTAAATCAGCACTTGACTATGTCGGTGGTGAGGAAGAGTGGAATAAGGTTAATTCTTGGGCTGAGAACAATCTCAGTGGCGAAGAAAAGGCTGCTTATAATGACACGTTAAACGGAGACAACTGGAAGATGGCAGTAGATGCAATTAAGTCCCGTATGGGCAGCAACAACGAGCCGAACTTAATGATCGGCAATGAAGTCGGTAACTCTTCTACGGGCTACCGCTCTCGCGCGGAAATGAAACAGGATATGGCAAACCCCGAATATCGGACTAATCCTACATTCCGTCAGACAGTAATCGAAAAGATGTCTGTCAGTACATATGACCTAGACTAGGTCTATGAGCCTCCTGCGGGAGGCTACCCCCTCATTCTAGGGTATCGCCAAGCCAGCGTTACTCACGATAAGGTCGCACTCCCAACATCCTGACACAGCAAGGCTAAGCCGTGTGGGTAATTTTGTGCGCTCTTGAGAAAACCAAACCATTGACCTGCCAAGGCAGATAATCTTTGTGATGGAAACACCCTCAAAACCAATCTACACCGTCCCATAAGGGACTGACACTTTATACATATATTTTTTACAGGGTATTATCATGGCTATTTCTAGCATTACTTCTGCACCATCACGCTTTGGTCAGGGACAATCGTCCCCTACTAATGATCGTGCTTTATTCTTAGACGTATTTGGCGGTGAAGTTTTGACCGCATTCGATCTTGCAACCGTAACTCTTGACAAGCACAACGTAAAAACCGTTGGCGGTGGTCAGCGTTCATTCCGTTTCCCAAAGACTTGGAAAGCGTCTGCCGAGTACCATGTTCCCGGTACTGAATTGATGGGAACTGACATTGAAACTGGTGAGATTTCTATCACCATCGATGACATCTTAGTATCTCATACTGCCGTATCGGACATTGACACTATGTTGTCACACTTCGATGTACGCTCTGAGTACTCAGCCCAGATGGGTCGTGCGTTAGCGCGTGTATTCGATAAGAACGTATTCCGTCAGATCGTATTAGCTGCTCGTACTGCTGCTGATGGGCCATTCCCCGGTGGCGACAAGATCTTTGGTCTTGGTGCTTCTTCTACAGGCGCAGAATGGATCGATGCGATCCGTCTAGCTAACTTGAAGTTCTTTAACTTGTCAGTACCGGAAGAACAGACCCGTTATATGTCTGTTACTGCTGAGACTTTCAACAAGATCAAGTTTGCGAAAGACGCTAACGGTCAATACTTAGTACTTGATGCTGACTTACGTCACTCAGGCGCTGGTGGTATTGAAGGCCGTGCTGACTCTATGACCATTGATGGTGTTCAGATTGTTAAGTCTTTGAACATGCCCAATGCTGACGAAACGTCTGCTGCTGGTGTGTACTCAAAGTACCGCGCAAACTATTCAACCACTACTGGTTGTATCTGGACTGCGGATGCCGTTGCATCTGTTAAGTTAATGGATATCGGTTTTGAATCAGAGCGTGACACTCGTCGTTTGGAAGACTTCTTAGTTGCTAAGATGTTAACAGGCACAGGTACTTTACGCCCTGAGTGTGCTATTGAATTAACTTCAGCAGCCTCTTAACTCTCCCCTAGGATTTTATAATCCTACAAGCCTCACCTTAACGGGTGGGGCTTTTTTTCATTTATGAGGTTCTTATGTTAACTAAACTTGATGCAGTCAATCAGATTCTTGAGTCTATTGGCGAAGATCCAGTTTCATCTTTAAGCTCTGGTCTGCCTGATGCAGAATCAGCCGAACGAATTCTTGACCGAGTGTCCCGCGAGGTACAGGCCAAAGGTTGGCTATGTAACCATGAACGTGATTACACTATGGCTATCACCACCGATGGGACTATTCCATTATCAGGTGATGTTTTACGAATTGATACAGTAGGTGTAGACAAATCTACCCACGTTACAGTCCGTAAATACCTAAACCAACCGCATCTTTATAACATCGTTAAGCACACATTCGTATTTACTGCTGCACTTTCCGTAGACATTATATGGGAACGAGACATAGCAGATCTAACTCCAGAACTACAACTCTACATAACCGCTAAAGCCTCAAGACGATTCCAAGAATCCGAACTGGGTTCTGTTGCGGCTGACCAGTTTGCTGTTCGTGCAGAGCAAGAAGCCTACGCTTCTCTGATGGATGCCGAAGCAGAAGCTGACGATTCTAACGCCTTAACTGATAGTGCATTTTGCCGCTATGTTGTAGGCCGTAACCACGCACTTTACGGGAGATAATCATGGGTAAACTGGTCGAGCAAACCCTTAGAACCATGTACCAAGGCGTAAGCCGCCAGCCTGATACCGTAAGACTACCGGGTCAGGTTGAAGAAGCAGAGAATGTTTTATTCTCAGTTGTGTCTGGAGGTTTCACTAAAAGGCCGGGAACTCAATTTGTCGCTGATGTACAACTTGACCCAGTAGATGCTACTGACCATGCTTTCCACAGCTATGAGCGAGACACTAACGAGAAGTATCTAATAGTTATAGGCAAGGATACAAATGATACTGGCAACGGTGGTCGATGCAACATAGCTATATTTGACCCATCAGGAACAGCGTATAGCCTAACTGCGGGTACTGAAGCTTTAGGATACCTATCTACAGATAACCCTTCGCAAGACTTATCGTTTGCAACAACGGGTGACGTTACTTTTATTGCTAATAAACTAAAAACTGTATTGATATATGAGGATGGTACGTTTCATCACGACACTATGCCTCACCAGTTAGTAAGAGAAGCAGATGGTACTTTCTCATTCCAGATGTATTTGGAGTGGGGTGTGCGTCCCGACACTGGGGCAGTAGGAGCAGCAGCAGAAGCTATTATTCCTTCCCCTGATTTTGTAGGAAAAGGTATATCTGACATTACATTCTTCCGTAACCGTTTCAGTTTTGTATCGGATGAAACAGTTTTCTTCTCCTCGTCTGGTGACTATGTAAACTTCTGGCCCAAGACTGAAGGTCAGGTTATTGATAGTGATCCTTTTGGTAGAACAGCCTCTAGTTCACAGGTCAATAAATTACGCCATGTGGTTGCCTTCAGAAAAGCTTTATTCTGCTCTGCTGAATCATCACAGTTTGAACTATCTGGAGATCCTGCTGTAACTCCTACAACAACAACTATTGATGTAGCAACACAATACACTTCGGAACCTTTGTGTCGCCCTATTGGATTTAGAGACGAACTTTACTTTGCTTCTCGTAGTGGAAGCAGTGCCGTTCTATTTGAATATTTCTATAGCGACAAATCTGTAGGTCACACTGCTAGTGATGTTTTAATCCATGCGTCTGACTACATACCCGCACCGATAACTTGCTTAGTTGGAGACACTGTAACTGGAACTGTTTTAGCGTTAAGTGGTACTGATCGTTCCACTATATATGTCTATAAAACTTATTGGGATGGTGAAAATAAAGCACAATCAGCTTGGGGTAAGTGGACGTTTGGTAGTGGATCTGTACTTCACAATTTAACTATTACCGATGGTGATGTGTTTATTTTAATATCACGAAATGGAATCCTATCGATTGAGAAAATGTCTCTCAATGCTGCTGAGAAGCCTACCAACTTTAAGTACCCACTTAGGCTTGATGCCTTGCAGTATATTGTAGGGGCTTATGATTCAGTATCTAACACAACTACTTATACCAGTGCCTTCCCTGTTGACGCGACAACAATGTCTGCGGTTGCCGATAGCGTTGTAGCACCAATAGGAAGTCAAGGTGCTGTTATAACTCCCATATCATCTAGTGGTAATTCTTTTGTTGTAGGTGGTGATAAAAGTGGAACGCCTATATACCTAGGGTTTAATTACAACATGTCCGTAGAGTTGTCTAAACAATACCTACGAGAGGGTGACAATCAAGCAACAGTTACTACTGGAAGGCTTCAGCTAAAGCGTATGTACTTTGATTACAAAGACACTGCGTTTCTTCAAGTAGTAGTGACCCCCGATAAAAGACCCGCTAAAACTTTTACGTTTAACGGTACAAGCCTAGGCACTATTATCGAAGCTACTCCAGAACTTTTAAGTGGCGTATTTGATGCACCTATTAGATCTGACGGAAGCACCGTAACTATTAAAATCACTAATCCTTCATACATGCCTTGTACTATTACGAGCGCACGGTGGGTCGGGTTCTTCAACGAAATGACAAGGCAGGAGTAATTATGTGCGTCACAGCAATTGTCGCCTCTGCGGTAGCAGGGCTTGCAGCGGCATCCCAACAAGCATCAGTGGCTAAATCGTCTACTGAACGCGCTTATGCTGCTGAAGAAAAAAACCTGGCACTAGTTTATAAAGAGAATGACCGACTACAAAAGGAATCCCATGAGCTATATGACTCAGAGGTTTCAGACCGTATTCGGGCATCGAACCGTGAACTGGGGTCACTAGCTGTCCTACTAGGTGAGCAGGGTGCTTCGGCATCCTCCGCTACGTCTTTGACTTTAGACTCAGCCTATACGACAGGTATGGATATCAGCAGATTAAACACAAGCCGGGATAATCAAACCGCATCTTTACAGGCCAATAAACGGGCAGGACAGATGGGTTATCTAAATCAAACAACACTAGCTTATAGCCAAGGTGCTGCCGCAGTGGCTAACGCCAACGCAAGTGCGATTGGTTCTATAACAGGTGGTATGTCTACCATTGGAGGCTCTGAGTCTTTAACCAGAGATTTCAATAACAAACTACGGGGTTTTAACCGTGGCAAACAATCAGACTATACAAAATATTAAGGGGCTAACTAATGCCAGAATTATCTAATGGCGGTTCTGGCTCACGCACTAGCAGGTCTGGGCGTAGTAACTCAAAGATCCAGACTAGTGCGGGGCCAACCGCTAAAGTACAAATCCAAAACCAGAAACTAGCAACCCAAAATAGCCAATCGATTATGAGTGGCGGTTTAGCCGAAGCTAATGCAATCGGAAACATGGGTAAGGCAATGAGTGGTTTCTTCGGTACGATAGCCGAGGTCGATTCAAACCTAACGCAAGTTGAACGTGCAGAAGAACTTCGTGTTGC
>Ga0208545_1000251_pt1 | contig 25777 bp, 29 predicted proteins | sample DEB08_DNA_12_FD_185498 | JGI IMG/M metagenome (GOLD analysis project Ga0208545, IMG submission 185498) | Aqueous microbial communities from the Delaware River and Bay under freshwater to marine salinity gradient to study organic matter... | ecosystem: Environmental > Aquatic > Marine > Coastal ... | reverse complement strand
ATTACGGTAAACTTTAGTGGACCAGTGACTCTACCACCTGGTGGTGGTGGACCTGGTGGAGGTGGTGTAACACCTACTATGGTTGTCACCCTTGAAACAGGATCAACCGACAGAACGGTTTCATTTACGGATTTTTCAGGTACATCGGTTAGCGGAACTTACACCGTACAAGCTGGAGACACAAGTGCTGATTTAGCAGTTAAGACTATTGTTGTCAACGATGGTAATATATCGAATACGGCTGGTAATATGACCGACTTCACTGTTGGTAGTAACTTATCAGCAACGTCTAATTTAGTTATTGACACTACTGATCCTATCATATCAAGCGTATCTCCAGCATCTAGTTCAACGGTTTTAAATAAAGAAATAGGGTATACATTATCCGAGCAATGTGCGAGTGGTACAGTAGTATTCACAAGAACTTCAGGAAGCTCAACAGACAGTGGATCACCACACACTGTGAATCTTGTATCAAGTGAACTTACAAATGGCGTACACGCTCCAGCAGTGTTATATAATAACCCTACGCTAGTTAATGGTTCGGTTTACAGCATAGCTTTTAATGCTACGGATTTGGCTGGTAATACAGCTACAACCGTTACCAATACCTCAATAACTTATAATCCAGATAGTGTAGCACCAACATTGGTTATTACATCTAACGATGTCAACTCAGGTGGTTTATCTAATCTTGAAACCATTGTATTTATTTTCACAATAAGTGAAATAACTACCGACTTTATAATTGGAGATATCACGGTAAGTGGAGGAGCACTAAGTGGTTTTACAGGCAGTGGTCAGAAATATGCTTGTACATTCACACCTAGCGGAGATGGGGTTAAAACTATTAATGTAAACGCTGATGTATTCACTGACTCTTCTAGTAATGGTAACTTACCAGCAACTCAGTTTAGCTACACCCATGATGGTACAAAACCAACCGTATCAATTACATCCTCAGAGGTAAACCACAATGGTTCGTATGGAGGTAATCAAATAGGATTAACATTCACTACTAGCGAGGCTACAACAAACTTTGTAAAATCAGACATTGTAGTTAGCAACGGAGTACTATCGAACTTCACAGCGATAAGCAGTACAGTGTACACGGCTACCTTTACGGCTACCTTAAATGGTTCTTGTAACATAAATGTATATTCAAATGTTTTTACCGATGCTGCTAATAATCAAAATACAAGTAGTGTTTTTATATGGACAAAAACAGGTACTGCACCAACGGTAATAATATCTAGTACTATAAACAATAATGCCACAACAACATTAAATCCATTACCAATCACATTTACTCTAAGTGCTTCTTCCTCAAACTTTGTATCTACTGATGTAGTGGTTAGTGGAGGTGTACTTAGTGGATTTTCTGGAAGTGGAACAACTTACACAGCAACTTATACAGCGAGTAGTAGTACTACACACAGCATCTTAGTACCACCCGATTCGTTTACAAATAGTGATAGTGTTGGAAATGAGAGAGGATCATTTGTTTATACTCTTGAAACAGTTCAATTAAGCCAAGCATTAACGACAGGCATAATAAATTTTGTTAGGAGAAATGTTTTAACGGCTACTATAACTACTGAAAACGAACAATCATCAAGTTTAAAAGACATAAACTTTTACTATGAAAACGGAGTGATCTCAGCAGATGTTCTTCTTGATGGTGGTGAGGTTAATGGATTGGAAATGATAGGAACTCAGATTGAAATTGAATTAGAATTAGAAGATAATACTGTGCCTGATGTAATTGAATCAGTAATGATTGGGAGTTGGATGTCTCTAGGTCATTAAGTTAATATAGTGCAAAAGTTTAATTATATTTACACATAAAATAAATAAGAAATATGGATCCCTTAACAGCAATTGGATTAGTCTCAGCGGTAGGAAATGTAGGAGCAAAATTATTTGCAAATAAAAAATTAAAAGATGCTCAAGAAGCTGCTACCGAAGCTCAGAAAAGAGCGCAAGCACAATACCGATCTGATTTTAATGTCTACGAAGCTGGTATTAATTCTAAACTCAGAGATGCTCCACAAAGGAACATTAACAATACTCTAATTAATCAAGTTGTAGGTCAAGCTCAAGGCAATCTGTACGCTTCTCAAGGTAGAGCGGCTGGTACAGAAGCAAGGCTAGATGCAATAAGACAAGGAACTTCTGATCAAGCTTACAGAGCATCTCAAGTGGCAAGAACACCAATGGATTTACTAGGAGCTATTGGACAAATTAGTGCTAATGAATCTTCACTTGTAAGTAGAGTTGAGGGTAATGCTGCGAGAGAGCGAGTTTCAAGAATAGATTCAAATCAAAGGAATCTTCAAAGGGCTATTGAAAGCAAAGCAAGATTTAGACAAAGTGCAGATAATCTTATGTTTAACGATAAGATAACTCAGTACAACAATCAATTACAATTTCAGCAAGAAGCTGGATATAATAAGATTAACACTGAGCTAGGTTTTGCTCAAGGCAATATACAACAACAAGCTGCAAACGCTCAAGCAAACTCAGCTTCTATTTCAGGTATTGGAACAGCTATGGGAAATCTTTCAGGAACATTAATGAGTGCTGGGACAGCTAATCAACAGATGGCAAATGATTTAGCAATAGCTGGTATGGGGCAAAGCACCCCTCTCTCCTTGCAAGAGGTGATGAATGATAGCACTATTGTTAATTCAGATTTTCTGCCTCCTATTGGATCAAGTGGAGAGCAAGGAATGAGAAACAGTAATTACAGTTTTACAGGATAAAAAACAAAACATGGAGACACCACCAAAGTTTAAGGTGATCAATTTTACTGATCAGATTAGTAAAAATGCTGAAGAAAGTACTGATGGACTAAAGTCTTTCGGTGACTCTCTAGTGGAGAGAAAGAACATTCAAATTAATCAGTCTAGAAAACTGATGTCCGATCTAGATGCGGTAATTTCAGAAGTGGAAGACATGCATAAGGAGTCAGTTAGTCTCAAAATAGGTGAGGTCAAAGATAAACTTGCGAATAACATATATAAAAAGAAAGGCAAGAATGGGGTAAAGCTAAGTCTTAAAGACGTTAATAGTGATGACTTTAATTACGCTCGTCAGATGAGAGGTCTAAAGAATATTGCTACCAATTCTAGGTTGTCAAAAGAGATGCTTCTTGAGTTTCAGCAAAAACTACCAAATGACAAGTACTTTAAATCAGAGAACGATAGGACTGCTGCTGCTGCTGCTTTTGTTGATAAGCTTTCAAATCTAGATAATTTAGATCAGAGTCAAGGTCAATTAAGGCAAATGCTTAACGATGAGTATAGGAAGTACAGAGACAACGGACAAGAGTATATAGATAAATATATTGAAGATCAACCTTTAGATACATCTACATCTACATCAAAAGATGCTCAAGGCAATTTAATGCAGAGAACTTCTACTTTTATTGAAAGCCTCATATTGAAAGATGCTGATGGTAATATCATGAGAGATAAAGAGACTGGTCAAGTATTGCATGATGAAGATCAAATAAAAAAAATAGCTCAAAATGCACTAATTCCTAAAACAGATTTTAATGGAAATGTAATCCCGACAGGGCTAACTCAACAAGATATTCCTGTTATTGAGGAGGAGCTTCGTAACAAAGCAATTCAATCTAAAGAGGAGGTGTTATCTACTAAGGGTCAATTGTACTCGCAATATTTAGCTGATCAGAACTCAAAATCATTAACAAAATCAAGGGATGAGAGTACAAATAATCCCCCTCCATCAGCAGCACAGAAAAAAGAGGAGATGTTATCTAATAATCAGCTTGTAGCTGATGCTATAATAAGAGGTAATGAAGCATCCATAAATTCCTTCAAGGGTCTAATTCGTGCAGAACCAGATGTTGAAGATGCAATATTCTTTAGTTCAAAAGGAGAATATATGGAGGCTAAATACGAGGCATATTTACGCAAACAAACAGGGGATTTAGTAATACCAGAAGGATTTAAGGGATCAGAATTTGAAAAGGAGGTAACAGTAGAAACTCACTGGTACGGTGATGACAAGATCATCCCTGGTAATAAAGATAGTGGTTGGGAAAGTAAGGACAACCCAAAGCATACAGAAGCGTTGATACAACAAATTAAAGAATATTTAGCTAGAGATTATCAAGAGGGAGGCAATTATTTATTTAAAACATATAAGAACAAATCTAAAAGTCCTGAGGTTATTAATGTGTCTGACCCAGCTAATAAGTCTGCAATAGTAAATATGATTTTAAAAAGTACAGATTTTGATGGTGCTACAGCTTTTGGTACGAATACGATAGAACTAATGCGTACGATGGGAGAGAATAATGATAAAGGGACTAAAGAAGATGAACCCTCAGATAGACCCGAAGGTGACATAGACCCTCTTAACCTAAACGAGACTTCTTAAATAATTAAAGCTAAATGGAAGATAAATTAACAATTGATCAGTTTGCTGAAAAAATAAAAACCAAATATCCAGCCTATAAGGATATGGATAACGGTGAGCTTACTCAAAAGATCATAGATAAGTATCCAGTTTACAAGGATCAAGTAGACTTTGAAAAAAAAAATCAAGACGAAACTTTGGATTCATCTTTGGAAGAAACTTCTATGGATGTTACGAAGGAGTCTGGAGATGGCATTCAAGAATCATCATCAAAGGATGAGCCAATAGCTCAAGATGTAGCTCAAGATGAGGGCGTATTAGATAGAGTAAAGAATTACTTTTTAAACTCAGTAAACGAGTATGAGGCTGGTGTAAAAGAAAGGTCTTCTGATAGGAGTAATTACAAGTCATCATTTAGCAATATGACAGATGATGAAAGAGGTAAGGCATCTCTTTCTACATTAATGACAGATGCTTTATATAATACAGTAACGAATGTTCTACCATCAGAAATACAAACTACTGTTGAATTTTCTCCATTATCAGATGAACTAGATAGAATTAATGAGGGGATTGCTAAAGCTAAGAAAAACAATGAAGATTCTGTAACAATAGAGTCTGCTCCTCCAGTGATTGGATTGACAGGGCCTAACACAAACTTAAAAAATGAGCCAAGTAAAAAATACTCATTAGAGGATGCTTACAAGAAAAGAACTGAAATTCAAAAAAAAGCAAATGAATCTTATGTAAGTATAAAAAAGAAGTTAAACGATTCTGAAGAAATGAGCCTTGCTTCAGATGGTAGCTACTCTGAAATGTTTACTGCTCAAGGATTAATTAACCTTGTTGCAACTCAAGCCCCAAGATTAGGTGTATCTGTAGTTGCTCCAGTAATAGGAAGTTATGCTCAAATATATGGAAATACTTATATAGATAATCTTACAGCTATAGCAGCAAAAGAAAATGGAGTAGACGAACGTAATGTTACTCCAAAGATGATTGTAGACCAGATTGATACTGGTAATGATGGTAAGGAAGTTAGTATGATAGCTTCAGGTATTGGAGCTAGTTTAGATATGATTGGACTAGGAGCTATGACCAACAGAATCAAAGCTCCATTAGTAGGATTTATTAGACAACATGTAAAAAAAGGACTTCAAAAAGGAGGTAAAGCTGGTGCTAAAAAAGCAATATCTGTTGCTAGTGATTTACTCACTGGTGCCAATGTTCTCAAAGGTTCAGCTATTGAGGGAGGAACTGAAACAGCTCAGAGTGTTATACAGCAAGTGAGTAAGGGTCTTGCCTTGGATAAAACACTTAAAGAGTCCTTTAATTCGGTTGATTGGCATTCTTCATTTAAAGAAGGTATAGCTGGTGCAATCATGGGAGGTCCAGTAAGTGGGGTAACCGGGAGATTAAAACTCACTAGTCAAGACGTAGAAGCCATGATTTCTAACTATGACGTTGGTGGATTAACTCAATTCACTGAGGATGGATTCATAGATTGGAATACAATACCTCAGAGAACTAAAGATAAAGTTAAGTTTCTAGAGAAAGTAAAAGGGGAGAAAATACCATATGACTTAAATGAAGAGGAACTAACTAAGAGTAAGAACGAAAAGTATGTTGAAGAAAAGCTAGGAATAAAACCAAAGGTAGAAGTTGATGTCAAGAAAGATGTCGATGTAGAAGAGCAAGTAGAAAAGGAAACACCTAAAGAAATTGTCTCATTAAAGGATGATGAAGACATAGTCTTTTCAGTAGAAAATATAGAAGATGTTCCCCCAGAATATAGAGATAGAGTCAAAGAGTCTTCTAACATAACGACAACTACAAGAGAAATGGTTTTTGGATTGCCAATTGGTGAAAAGAAAGTAGAAAGTAAAACAAATCTTTATTATACCCTTTCTGGAAAAGAAGTTAAAGATCAATATAAACAACAATTAGATGAACAAACAACCGCAGACTCCCAAGGAGTACCTTCAATGGATGAGGGAGCAGAATCCAATGTTAACCAAGTTGATGCAGAAGCTAGACCTAGAGCCAAAGAATCTACGGATCAGCAAGGTGAAGTAGTTGTAAAGTCAACCAAAGGTCAGCTTAATGTTGACGAAGGAGGTAAGGCTGAACTCACAACTGAAGATGGTAGAATCATAGAGCTTGGAAATGTAGAAGATGGTAAGACTTTAGAAGAAGTTGGATTGTCTTTTGACCAAGCAACTGTTGAGCCGAAAGGTGGTACGCTTTACAATGTTAATGGACAAGAGGTAAGATTAAGAGAAGGAGAGCAGTTTAAGAATAGCAAGAAAGGACGATCAGTAACTGTATACGATAATAAGAATAAGCCTGTAAAGATTACTGGAAATCAAGCTGAAGAGTTAGAATACTTTTCGAAGTTAAATGATGGTAAAGGAGTAGATCAAACTCAAGATACTAATTCAGAAGTATTCAGTGAAAGCGGAACTAAAAAAGAAAGAATAACTCCTCCTACAACTTTAAAGGAGGCAGCGGAATCAATATATAACACCTACTCTATTGTTGATCCAGAAACGAATACATCTGTCGCTCAAGGATCTCAAAATATTGTCAATGAAAACACGCAAGAAGTAACCTCAGAAACAGAAGGTCAAGGAAGTGTAGAAATAGAGAGTAATGAGACTCCTGTTACTATAGATAATAAAAAAGAAACTGCTACTGCACAGAAGCAAGAAAGCAAGTCAGTGACCAATAGGATTGCGAGAGCAAGAGAGACTACAAAGAAGCTTAGACAGAAGTACAAGGATATAAAAGATTATAAAAAGAATCTTATAGACTCAGTTTACGGAAGACTAAAAGATAAGGAGCTTAATAACCTATCTAATTTCTTTCATAAATCTGTAATGAAAAGGTTGAACAATGCCTCAACATTTGAATCAGTTGATAGAATATTAAACAAAGCATTTCACGATATAGCTGCTAATGAGATAAAGAGAGCAGATGCAGTTATCTCTGATATTGTCAAGAAGTCTAAAAAGAATGTTAAAACTGAGAATGGTAGAAGAAAGGGTAATCGGGTAGACAACTTAACTAGAAAAATATTTGATAGGTTAAGGAGTTTTATAGATTCTAAAGAGAGCTATGAGTCGTTGAATACGAAGAACGATAAAAATATGTCAGACTTAAATGGCAAATCTGAGTTAGAGATGGAAGATGCTATTGCTGAAGGTATATCAAGACAGCTCTTAATGAAATTATCTAAAGCAGAGGAAGCTATAAGAGATGCTAAAGAACTAACCGCTGATTTAAAGGACAAAAAAAAGTACAGTGAATCTCAAAGATCAGATTATAATAACAGAACATTATCTTTAGAACAAGCCTTAAGATTAAAGGAAAGTGTAATAGATGATATGATGAAGATCATTGATGGGGGTAAATCTAATCTCAAGGAGGAGGTAGCAAAGGAAGCTTATAGGTTAAAAGATATAGTAGAGAATGCAATAGCTGACACTGATCATGAAGGGTCTATGCCAGAGAAAGACGTAAAAGACAAAAAAGCGGAAAGAAATGCATTTCAGAAAGCTTTTTATGCTGCTATTTCAGGATTTAATCGAATAGCGAGAAACCCAGTATTAAGTTCTTTTGAATTTATGACTAAGGTTATTTCAAATAATAGTGAAATAGACAATGGATATTTAAGGCAAAAATTTTATGTAGGTGAAGAGGGATATGCAAAAGCTCTTGAAAATAAAAGAGCAGAATCTTTAGAAAATAAAGAAAGGTTTATTGAAAAGTTAGTTGAAATATTTAATATAAAAAATAGCAACAAAGCTAGATCAGAATGGATGGCTAAATCCAATGAAATGGACAAAAATAGTGGAGTTGTTACTATAGAAGAGGGTCAGCCTGTAAATCAATATTTATCAAAAGCTCAAGCCTTGACTGTATACTTATACAGCAAGATGAATGGGATCAAAGGAAACTTAGAGGCAGCTGGTTACACACCCGAATCTATTAAACAAGTGGAAGAATTTTTAGGTGAAGATTATATTGCTCTTGGAGATTATATGGCCTCAACTTTAGAGGAAAAATATAAAGGGTATAATGAGGTTTACAGAGAAATATACAGAACTGAGATGGAGAAAGTTGATAATTACTTCCCTGTTGAATATCAAAAAGAAGATATTAAAACTTCAGTAGATGTCGGTGTTAAAGACAATCAAAAAGCATCTTCAACTCCGGGGTCTTCAATATCAAGAGTAGCCAATAATAATAAAATAAATGATCGCAACAGTGCGGTTGATCTGTTCGATAAGCACTTAGAAGAAATTAGTCACTTTAAGCACACGGCTAGAGTAAACAAAGATATTAATGCTATCCTATCTAACACTAAATTCATACAAAACGTAAAAACACTAACCGAAAATGGTGAAATGTTGGAGATGCTTGTTAATGCTACTAAATCAATATCACTTCCAAAGAATAAGCAAACAGTAGATACTGATCAGACTGGTAGAATTGCGTATGCAATACAGAAGGGAGTTCAATTAAGTTATGTTGGTCTAAAATTGTGGACTGCTGCAAAGCAGACAATATCTGCAATAGCCGTACTTGCTGAAGCGGATAACGTGAGGTTTGGATTAGGAGCTAAAAAACGATACATCCCTTACTTAAGTGAGGCTTTTGGTATGGGTAAAATGGTTGGTAGAATGGCTAAAGGAATACCAATGATGTATAAATCTCATAAGTTTATGTACGAAAATAGCGTGGCATATAAGGAGAGGATTGATAGTAGAGATGCTGGTAGTGAATCCATAAGAAGAGTATTCGAGGATACTGACATCAAATACCTTGATGCTGCTAGAGCTAAAGCTGCTAGGATAACCCTTCTGCCAAACACTATAGTAGATGCTATGACTATTGCTTGGAGTGGAAAAGCATTGTACGATCAAAATCTTGCTAAGTATAAAGGAGAGGGAGTAAAAAATGCTGAGAAAAAAGCATTGAAAGACTTTGAATTGTATTTTCAATTATCTCAACAGAGTAGTAATCCAGAATTATTATCTTCAGTTCAGAGGGATAAAGGTTGGGCTGGGTCTTTAGCTGCATTTAAGAACTCGCAGTTTGCTTACTTCAGAAAAGTTTCTGGATCAGTTTATAGTTTAACAAATTCATACACAAATGAGAAAGCTAGGTTAAAAAAACTAGGCTATAAAGATGCTGGGAAAAAGGCAATGAAAAAAGTACTTACTAGCGAGGAGGATATTAAAAACATGAAACAATTTTTTGTTTTTGGATATGCACTTCCAATGGCTTGGCAATATGTGTTAAGCGGTCTTCCCGGTATTTTAACTAAATATGATGATGAAGAAGATGACTATGATATGATGGCGGCAGCAGCACTTGGTCCAGTAGATGGATTGTATTTAGCTAAAGATGTAATGAAATTTGGATTGGACACATCTGTTGGAGGTAAAAAATTCAAATACCAACCAAGCATCCTTGTTCAAGAAATTAATGAAATGGTTAATGATTACGCTCAAGCTGAAGGTTTAGATGAAACTCCTCTATTAGCAGTAAAGTACGCTGTCAAATTTTATGGAGGTGTTGATCTTGATGGCTCTATGAAAATATATGAAGCTATAGAAGACATCATTAACAAGAATGGTAATGCTAGTTATGAAAATATATTAAAACTAATGAACGCTCCGAAGTCTGTAGTGGGTGAAGAGGAGGAGGAATCATCATTAGAATTCATGGATGACAATCGAGATTTTTCAGAAGGAGAATTCATGGATGACAATCGAGAGTTTTCAGATAACTAATACTTATATGTTTCTCAGTAAATAATTATCAACAACATAGCTTCTGTTTTTTGTCTTTAATTTTGTGTACATATAAAACATAATTAATGAACTATCTTAAATACGAAGACGTTAAAAAAGCTTACAAGAAAAAGGACTATAGATTCTGTGAAGGTGTTTTTAATGTTAACATATTCGGAATCAGAGACTTAGGTGGAGAGAGGGATACATTTAATGATTGGGTTGGTGTAGCCTATGAAAATGACTTGTGTGAATTTCAAGTGGACATATATAAAGCTACAACCGATCCAGGCATTCACTGGCTGAGAAATCCATTAAACAAGAATGGCACAATTATAATGCTTGAGGGTAGACACCCAATAGCATACAAGATTGGAGTTCATGGTCGGACTGGTTTGTACCCCTACGAGGCTTTAGAACAATGCTCAAACATGAAATATGTGAGAGATAACAACAAGGACGATTATTATGATATCGACTTATCGAAAAAGATAACTGGAAATTTCAAGACTAACATCCACCGAACATCTCGCTGGTCCGCAATAAAAGCAATTGGTAAATACTCAGCTGGGTGCCAGGTGATACAGGACCCTAAAGACTTTGATAAGTTTATGTACGTCTGTCACAAACAAGAAAAGCTAGGTTTTGGAGACAAGTTTTCATATACACTTTTTAATGTTAAAGATTTCTCATGATTCTAAAATCCGACCAAGCAGCAGCCGTATTTGCTTTCACTATGATCGTTACTAATACTATGGTGTCTCATGTAAATGAATTCGCTACGCTATGCTTAACTATTCTATCGATTGTTTGGGTCGGATACAAACTAGCTAATGAAATTTTAAAAAGAAAAAAACTAAAAGAAAAAGAATGATAAATATAACAATAGCCGATGTTATCGCTTCAACTGTAGGTATCCTTTTATGGTGGGTACTTGTCTACTCAATGGAGAAAGATAAGTTTGATGCCGAAGGGAAACACATGAATTTCAAGGAGTGGTGTACCGCATGGTTTAGTAAAAATAATGACAATATCTTATTGCATTTCATACTCACTGGTTTCTTACTAGTGATGGGTGTTGAAAATACCAAGGCATTGCTTTCAGATTATTTCGATGTCCCTGAGGGAATAAACGGAGTAGGTGCTGCTGGAATGATCGGTTTCAGTGGATCGCTTGTATCTGATTTATTAAAAAAACTAATCAAAAAAGTTAAGAAATGACAAAAAACTCGATCATTATTCTGATGGCTATTGCTCTTGGGATTATGACAATAATAGCAACCAAAAAGAAGTACGAATTCGTTACAACTACAATTACTGAAACTCATACAGATACTTTATATGTAGAACTACCTCCCGATACAATTCTCATAGACAAGATTAAGTACGTTAGTAATCCTATTCATGATACTATTTACGTCACCCAAGAGGGGGACAGTGTCAAGAAGTTTAAAGGAGAGTTTATGGTTGATGATGAGATTACAGTGCTTTACGACATGGATGTTGTTGGTATTCTTAAGGGATTTAATTTTGGAGTGATTAAGAATTACCCCCCTCAAGAGGTTATAACCAATACCATCACTAACACCAAAACAATTACCAAGCCTATGGAGTATAGAGCTTTGTGGGCTAGTTTGGGAATGGATGTTTTAGGAGGAAATCCAAGTATTGGACTTGAATATCAGAACTACAATAAGGTCATTGGGATAAATTATAATCCAGTGGATAAGATAATAGGCTTTAGCTATAAAATTAGATTATTTAAAAGATGAAGTACATATTTCTAATAGTATTCAGCATTTCTTGTGGTATGAAGGTTGTTAATCCTAGCTACACTAAAACATTTGATTACAGCACGAGAACAGTTGAGACCTTTGAGCGATGCTTGATTGTTTCAGTTCAATCCGATGGGACTCATAAATATTATTACGAAATGAGAAGAGGAGGATGTTCAAGAAACTTTATGTATGATTACAATAGAGATATAAGTGATAGGTCAAACTACTCTCCAACACCCCTAATGAGGAACACTCAAATAAGCAATAATGCTGTTAAAATAAAACCCACAATAAAAGAACGATGACAAAGGAAGAAGAAATAACCCAATTAGAATCTGAATTAACTGGGAATATGTTTGCAGACATGAATCTTAAGGATCAAATACACAGACTAAAGTTGGATTGTGCCGGAGGAAGTTGTTCTATTGATGACCCTGAGTGTGAGGCTTGTGGTTCATAATCTCTAGTATCTTAGAAATGATATATTTCTTTCTGAAAATCATTAACCCATCTGCCGTTTTCCATTTTCGTTTCTTGATTAAAAAATTCAGTATTCTTGAGGAAGAATCTAGAGCAATGTTTAAAAAAAAGAAGTACAAGATGAAGAAATTTTTAATTATATTATTATCCTCATCTTGTACTCAGAAACTTTTTCCTACGCAGCTTTGATTAAATCAGAAGCCTTATCTGTTATAAAAACTGGTACTCCATGAGATGTGGTGTACGTTCCGTATTTTGGAAATGAGTTGGATCTTTTAGGATCATTTAAAGCTTCACGACATCTGTCATAGACAGCATCATGGTCATAGGTATAGGATACACCACTATGGGTAAAGGTTACAATTTTATTCTTACCAAGGAGTGCTTTAGATATACTGAAGTTTTTTCTTTCAATTGTGTTAGTCATGTCAGTTGGTTTTTTAGTTGTAAAGTCTAAGGAGTTTATGTCAATAAGTTCTAAATAATCATCTAATAAATCTTTCCTATGTACTCTAGCGGAGGTTAAAAAATGATCTATTTGAAAATTGGGGTTATTCATTAAGGAAATAACAAAAAAGTTAAGTAGTGTTTTAACGATATTAGGAAGTTCTATTTCTCTTTCTATCATCAACAAAACTTGTTGTTCATTAATATTTCCATCGTGTCTTGCCTTTATTATATCTAAAACATGAATCATCTTATCGGCAATTGACATCCATAATATGTGGTCTTTTATTTGGTGTTTATTTTCTATCATTATTTATTTAAGTTTATTATTTGATGTCCTATGAAGATAATAAAAAAACTTTAAAAAAACTAATAATATTAGCAAAAACTAATACACTTTAATTCTCTCAGATATTTTTAATTTATAGATAAAAAAAAGCTCCTAGAATCACCACGATCCAGGAGCTAGATACACAAATTATTCAAGCTCTTGACCAAAGCTTATTGTCGAAATAAAATGATGGACATTCCTTTATGCCCTTTTGTTTAAAAAAAATTTAAATATTAACTGAAAATCAGTCAATGTCTTCTGCATTAATTTTCTTATATATAATGTTTTCTCCACGAATACTTTTAATGAACTTGTATGCTGCTACTGCTTCATCGTAATCTGTATAATTAGAGCATCGATATACCCTGTTACTTCCTGTTAACCATTCTACCCTGTACTTTCTATCTGAGTCATCTAAGAGATTAACAACTTCTCTTAATTCAATTTCAAAATTGTCTTTGGTATCTTCGTTCATATGCTTATGTTTATATTCTGGTCCTTCCCATTTTTTGGGTTCTTTTAATTTCATCATCATGGTAATTCATCATTTTTTTTTGATCATTAACCTTGGTTTGAAGTTTTTTAATTTCCTTATTTAGTATTGCAAGACCCCTCATAATACCTTCAGTTTGCATAGCTGAAACTCTCATGTCTTTGACTATACTATACCTTTCTAATCTCTTTATGATAGCTTCATCTAATAAAGCTTCAAGCTTCTCTAACTCTTCAATCATCTAGCTCGTCAGTCCATATGGTAGCAATATCTTTACCCTTGTGAACGTGCATATAGTTTCTGCCTAGATTTACATAAGTAGTAAAATATTCGTTACTTGCATATCCATCAATTTCAGACCCCGATGGTAACTCGTCTAACTCCAAGATCAACTTGCATAGTTCTTTAGAAATGGGGTTTCTAGCATTCACTGGCCTCCAAAATGCCGAATCCTCTTTCACATCGTATTTTTCCATGTCGAAATCAATGAATTGACCGTTCGAGTACAGCAGTTCCTTTGGTTTGCTATGTGATGTATTTTTAAGAAACACATATTCATTATCAGAGGGTTTAATCTCACTTAATCGTTCGTAGTTTTTCATTATATTTTTGTTATAATTTTCTTTGGATCAGCCTTTAATAATTGGAAGTATGAGTGGCAATTCTCACCCTGACACTTGTACTGTTGGTTTACCTTACCCGATGCCGCTCTTCTTACATTCGTCTTATGATTTTTCCATGAACCACACTTGGGGCATTGAATTCCATGCAACCCTTTTGGACTAGGTTTTTTATTGCTAATTACATTTGGGTGATGTTTCATGTAGCCGCGTAGCTTGTAATAAATTTTTTCAAGGAGAATAATATCTTGAATACAATATTTCACCATAAGTTTTAATGCCTTTGGATCACCCTCCATCACAGCATCCCACAATCCGTGACCACCAGTTTCTAGCTTTGCTCCAAGTCCCAAATGAGTTCCTAGATAGTCAAGACGATTACTTGAAAACTTAGCTATCTTTCTTACCTCCTTAAGTGTGTCAATACAGAGCATTGGAGGTATAGGATCAAATCCATGATATATTAGCCTAGAATTGAACTTTTTAAGGTCAAAGGCATTTCCGTTATGGTGTATTAAGATGTCACATCCTACCAATACCTCACGCATCGACTTGACTAATTCGTAGTCACTGGTGATACTATTCTCGAAGTCAAGAGATAAAGTGTGAACTTTAGACTTGCCTAAGACCTTCCAACAGATACAAATAATATACCAATCATTGACTATATTTTTGTGACTGTGGTTTTGATTCCATAAGCCAAAGGACTTGACGAGCATGAAGCTAGTCTCTATATCCCAAACTATTATTCTTGGTTGTTTTTTCATAATATTTTTTCAACTACTAGTTTTGTGGTATTTTCCAACCAGTCATCAAGCCACATAGTAGCTATAGGTCGGTAACCTTTCTTTTTATGAAATAAAACAGGAATATCTCCCTTTTCTATGATCATTTCACTTAAAATCTTTTGAGGATTTACCCCTCTTTCTACGTTTTTTGCTTGTATTACAAAGGGATATGTGCCTACAAAATCAATTCCCTTGTCATCTAACATTTTACTAGCATATCGACTTGTTTGACACTTAGGATATATTGGAAGTAATCTCTTGCGGATTAACCTCTCAAAATTGTGTCCCTTACGTCTCGCCTTTGCACCACTATTAGGTGATAGATTTCCTCTCGGTCGTTTTTTAATCATAATGTTTTTTCTAATTCCCAATCTAAAATTTCATGATCCATATTTCTTTTTTGCAACCAGTCTAGCCAATTGTCGAACCACATGGTGTTGCCTTCTTTTTTAGATTGCCTATATTTATTATAAGCGTATTCTTCTTTGAAATTCTTGTGAGTGATATTGTTATATATCATATAGTAAATTTAATCAATTTTAATAACATTAAGCATCAATGTTTTGCACTATTTTAACATTATTATTAAAAAGGGAATACCTCTTCCTCTACTTTCTCATCTAATTGTAGATTCTTACCATAATCTGGATTTCTATTCTCATTTTTTAGGTTATATACCAAATCTTCAGAGTTATTTACATAAAACTTAAAGTCTCGAAGTCGTAAACGTATAGGACTACTGATTGGATTAACCGCTCCCCCACTTTCTAAATCTCTGTCTTTATCGACATACATGTCTGTAGTAAACTTTTCAGCTGGGTCATCGTGATTTATTACTCTGTGAAATATTAAAGCTACATCAGCCCTATTACCAAAACAACTACCACCTTCAGCATGATCTAATGTTGGCCTTATAAGATATCCATCATCTCCCTTTACTCTGCGACTAGAGGTAACAGTATGTAATGACATAAATACACTTACTCCTGTCTTTTCAGTAAAATCAAGAAGCTCTCCATTTAATCGATAATTCATCTCATGTGTAGACTCCCCATTATTACGCTCCAAGTCAAAACCCGAATAAGGGTCTATAAAGAATAGGTTATGTCCTCCTTTATTTTGCTCCACCATAGAGTACATAAGCGAAACAGCATCACGTAATGTCTTCACTAAACCACCTCTTCCTCGTATAAACGTGTAATGATCACTAACCCACTTCAAGCTTTCTTGAAACTCATCAGAGGTAGAATGTTGCAACGGCTTCTGTAAGTAAAACTCGCAAAGTTTCCTTTTTAAATCACCTGAACTATTCTCCTTTGCAATTACACAAATCTTCCAATTATGCTTTAAGGTAGCGCATAGGGTCAGCCATAATATTGTTAAGGTCTTTCCTGTCGAAGTATGGCCTATACAAACCGTATATTTTCCAGGCTTCCAAAGAAAGTATTCATCTATAATAGGACTTCCAGTTGATAAACCTTTAGCCAAAGTATTATCCCTAATGCTGTTTAAATATTCATAATCTGTTTCATAATTAGCAAGAAATTCAGAGACATCTACCTCTTTAATATCCTTTATTTTTGATCCTTCTTCATTTCTAGATTTAGAGTAATCAATAAAGTTCTCCTCTTTTTCTTGAACAGCATCTCCAAACCCCTCAGATCGTAACACACTTGCGGCTCTTCTGAAATCTCCATTATGATGTAGAGTAAAGTATAAAGCAAAAGCAGAGTAAGATTTACCAGGTATTAGTTCCGTAGAAGAACTAAAAGAAGTGAAACAGTTTCGTGAAATACTGTGATTACCAGAATGAATAGCATTTGTATCTCCCGGTCTTAGCCAATATTCTAAATCACCACTAACTCTAACTGAGGTCCAGTCAGCATCCATCAAAACTTTTCTTATATCACCTCTACTATTAAAGGCAGCCCAAGGAGTCTCTCCTTTATTCTCTCTAGTAATATTAAAGGACTTTTGTAACTCTATAGTATTTATCTGAATCTCTTCTTCAATTTGATTAAATTCTCTACTACAACTAAATATAATCTCTCTTTCAGTTTCAGATATTTCAGATATATCATCAAAATCTCGATGAACTATTTTATATTTATCTCTCTCTGTTCTATATTCACGCATGTGAGAATTAGTAGCTATGTATCCTCCCTCTCCACGAGTCTCTATAAGAACTTTCATTTTGTCTTTGGGTTTAAGTTTTAACTCTGCAAGTGTAGATTCTCTTCTAGCTAAGTCTGGTATATTACCTTCTATTTTCTTGCACCTATATACCCAATGATAGCCTCCGCTGGGAGTTTTAATAATCAACATCTTGGTTATTAAATTAGGGTCTCTCGCATCGACTTTTCTCTTCAACTTATTATATAAAGATTTCGTTAGATCATACTTTAAGTCTATATCAAGGCACTCAAGATTTCCACTAACCTTACCACATATAACAGCTAAACTTGGAGCATTAATGATTTGAGGCTCTCTCATTTGCTCTTGGTGTTGCTTCCATTTACCTTCAAATGGTATTTTATCCTTTATTCCAATTACGTTTAAACCGCAATCCTTTATGAAAAATTCTACTTCGTGCTTATGGATCATAATTTATAGGTGTTATCGTTAAAAAAAAGAAGGGGCTATTAACCCCTCCCCAAACTAAAAAAAAGAAAAAAAGGTTGATTAGAAAGGCATGTTTTCTTCAGTTTGCTTTTCTTTAGCTACATCTTCAGAATTGCTCCATTTTTCATCTAGCTTGACCATGAATTTTTTTAATATTTCATCTTGCCAATCTATTACAGGATTCCAGTCCCATATTTTTTTACCGCTTGACATCTCGTGAATAATAGGTTCAGGTCTGTTTTCATCATATTTTAAAACATGATCTAATTTTACCTTTCCTTGATCTGTATATATATTTATTCCTTTTCGTTGTTTCTGCTGATCGACTGGTAATGGATTATTATCTTTATCTTTTGTAGCAATAAAGTCAAAGGGTACAATAGTTATTAATTTTCCAATATCAATTTTGGGAATCAAATCAATAAAGCTAGCAGAGTATTTATTTGTTTTAGCATCATGAGAATGATCCATACCTAAAATTATATCAGTATCATTCTCCTCATCATGTAAGGTCATTTTTAATTGTCTAGAACTAAATTTCTCAGTTATTTCAATAGACTTAAGTTTAACATCCTCAATCCTTTCATAGTAATATTCAACTATCCTTTCTCCTTCTCTCGTACCTTTCTCTACTAGACGAATTCTAAACTTGTCAATACTCCAACCATTTTCCCCAAGAAAAAAATCTCCTTGTTTTTCTTTTTGAAATATTTCATCAGCTTGTGATCCTTTTATCTCTTGTACGAATTTCGCACCAGGCTTTAGGTTGATGAATACTTTTTTACTCAGTTCTTTTGTATTATGTGCTAATCCACTCATTTTTATATAATTTATTTGATTTAAATTGTCTTTATCCTCTAATTGTCGGGTTATGATAGAAATATCCAAGTTGTTCATGTCTCATAAAGTTCTCAACCAACTGAAGTCTATTATTTAATCTATCGTATTCAGGTGATCCCCTAAGAGAATGAGAAAGTTGTTTTTGGACTTTTTCTAGTACTACATTACTAATATTTGCCTCACTCATAATCTTATCGTTTGAATAACCTAATTGCTTTAAAAAATGGTAGTAAATAACTACAGCAGCGTATCCCCCTTCGGGTACTTTCAATGATCTAGACATGAAATTAGTCCGAAGCAACTCTACATTTTTATTCAAAGCATTCCATAAACTTTGTGCTGGATTGTTTAGATTTCGATACTGATTAACCTCGATAGCGTTTAGCATATATTTTTTATTTAATGTTTATTGTTAGTCTCTTGCCAAATGAAACCCGACCCTTCTCTTTCAAGTCAATGACTTTGCATTTATTTTTGACAAGCTTCATTTTAAAATGATTTGATATGGATGTTTTTTCAGCAGTTAAATCCTTTATTCGTTTGTTAATACTCTTATGCCTAAGACCTAGTTTTAAGTCTTCATCATCTCCAATAATTGTTTGATTTTCTTTAATGAATTCTTTTGAAAGAAACATTTGAGATAAGAACTGTCCTTGAGAGATTAAACTTGTTACGGAATCTGGGTGAATCTCTGATAGGCTTTGATTTATTTCATTTTCTGAAAGAAAATCATTCTTGTAACCATTCTCTATAATTACTCTGCCTTGACTAACTAATTCATTAAACTCTTTAGACTTAGTTAAGATATCATCAATACTTTTTTTATCTAGTTCAACGTGAGTTGCGGTTAGCTTCTTGTCATAGCACCATTTATATATAATACCGTATATATCTTTATTTTGCTCTAAGAAAGCGGTGCAATAAGTCTTAACTTGCATACGGTATTCAGGTCGCATACCATCTTCAAATTTATCCCTCACCTTCGGATCCATTGTCTTGATTTCTACTATATAGTCTGGAGTAGGCATAATGCCAGCTTGTAATTGATCTTCAATATCCTGTTCAGTTACATTTTTATCATAATATCCAAGACCATCAACATTTGAAATAATCCACGGAAAATCAGAGTTGATGATCATGTAATTAAACTCAACATGACTCGCTAGTTTATTGCCTTCGTTCATGTTTTTAATATGATTATTCTCCTTGCCTTCAAGGTCAAAGTACATGCTCTCATTTAGGATTAAAGGCTCAAATTGAGTACCATAATGTACCGATGCATTTTCACTTAAGTCTCTAGGTGCTGTTCTTTCAAGTTTCTCATAAAACAGCTCTGTTGTTGAGGTATATTCACTTAGGTTTAATATTGTTCCAACATCACTTCCTCCTACTCCTTTTCTTCTAGCTGAGAGCCAATCACCGTGGCTTTGTCCCTTCTTTGGGATCAATGTGTATTTTCCGATGTTGATTACGTTCATGTTGGATATATGTTTTGCACTATTTTAACATAATATCTATAAAAAAAGGCTATAGATATCTTATGTACTTGTAATGCAAGTTATATATTGTGAATGGAATTAACAATAAAAAACTAAATTATTCTTTAAAGTCTTTTAAATATTTCATTGTCTATTTTTTTTAATTCGTATAATTCTAATATTAGCATTTGCCAATTAACAATTCTGCGAACAGATAGATCATTGAAATTCAATATGTTTTTTAAGATATGTTTTTTATAAATCTCTGGCTCATGCTCTATTACTAGTTCTTTGAATCTAGAATATTTGTTGACAAACATATTATTGTTCATCAATACATTTTGCTTCTCAGATACTATAATTGTTTTTATAGAAAATACTCCAGGCTTCATTTAAAATACAAAATTATTGCATTATTTGTACTTCAAATTTAGTCAAAAAAAAACCCATATCCGAGAGGGAATTGGGCAATTTTTTAGTTTAAAAAAGTTTTTGAATTATTGCATTGACAACTTCTCAACAACTCTTTTTAAAACTTTAATCTCGGATTCTAACTCGTTTATTTTATTCTTGTTTGTCGGTTCAAAATCAAGTCTCATTTTCTCCTCACCAGTCATAACCCACCAAAGATTAATATGCATTTTTCTTCTCATTAGAATGAGTAAATCAATACTTGGGTTCTGCCTACACCCCTCAACTGCGCTTATCAAATGCCTTTCTACTCCAAGCTTCTCAGCAAAGCTAAGTTGAGTTTCTGACATCATCATTCTAACCTCGTAGACTCGGCTACATCGTTCTTGGTTTATACCTTTTTTAGTAGGGGATTTAACACCATACTTTACCCTAAAAGATTCAGCTTCTTCTTTTGTCGGATTTTTTATGAAGGGCTTATGATCCTCGCCATATACAATGAAATCTGTATTAAGAAATGGCATAACACTCTCTAACCTCTTAATAAAGTCAGTTGTTATCTTCTTGGGTCTTTGTGGAGATGTAAATACATTAACTCCACTCACTGAGCATCCTATTTTATTGCTCACAATTCTAGGATTGGTTTCTAATAATTCCATAACCTCAATAAATCGAAGGTTTTGATTGAAATTACCAGAATACAGCTTATATTCTTCGTTGTTGGTTGGGTTTCTTTTATCCATAGTCTCTTAAGTGTTGATAAGGATTATTTCGCGAAATTAGTTCATTTATAATTGTTTTTTTTGTTTCTTCATTCTTACATTTTGTAATTGTAAGTAAAAAAAATGTTATTATTCACAAAAATTAAAAAATAATTTGCACTATTACAACAAATGCTTGTTTTATTTTAACTATTTACTGATTTAACATAGCTATCAAAGCAATTTCTTTGTCGTTCTAGGACATTATCTTGTGAAAGGTCAGCATAGGTTGCAAGTACGGTTTCTATTTTATCACCCATCATTTTTGCAACATCTTGAATATCTATTTTCCAGACATTCAATGCCGTCATTGCAAAAGTGTGACGAAAACGGTGAGAGGTCAACCTAATACCATCATCTAATCCAATTTTTGGAGATAGAATTTCACTTAGAAATGAATTGTACTGCTGCATCTCATATTCTGATTTTAATGTAAGATTTTTTATATGTCTAAGACTATCATCAACAAAAGGTTCAAATGGAATACCTACAAGTTTCAGATAATCAACATGATCTTGAGCAAGGCTTAAATCAATAAAATAATCTTGACTAGATTTAGCTCTTTTACCAATCAGAGACTTGCCATTAATGGTCTGAGTCACGTTTAGAACATCTTTTTTACCAAAATCCTTCCATGAAATTCCTGTGTAAGCTTGAAACATAGCCATCGCTCTATATTGCTCTTGCTTTTTATCAAGAAAAGAAATCTTCTCAATCTTCTCAATAAAATGCCAAGGTATTGCTCGTTTTAAAGCTCTTTCTCTCCTGGTTTCTGGTTTTTCTTGCTCTACTATACCCTTAAATGGATTTAAAATTAGATCATCTATCATATCATTGTGAAACTTGTAATACTTATTATAGAGTGCTTTTAAACAAGTAAACCTCGCATGTATGGTTGTTTTTGTGTTCTCTTTTTCTAGCAAATAATCTCTAAAATCCATTGAGTTCCTCATAAACATCTGTCTTGGATTCTTACGAATAAGAGAGAAATTACTGTTAATCTTATTGTTTGAATCAATAAAAGATTTAAAAGAATTGACTGCTGAATTGTTATTGCGATAGGTGTTTTCTTTGAAATCAGAATCTTTTTGTTTTTGTTCTAATGCCCACTCTAATGCTCCTAAAATTGTTGAATCAACATGCTGAACTCCCTCACCATTGTACTGGTCCCAAATCTGATCAATATCTCTAAAATGAAAGGGATCAAAAGTTTCAATTGTATTAATGATGTTAAGCATCTCAGCTTGCTCTTCTTTTCTTCTGCGACCAACGAATCCTCCTCTTTCCCATTCAACATCGGGGTCTTCACAAAACAGTCCTGTTGCAAATTGTTTTTGTTTTCCAGCAAATCTTATGTTGGCATATATAGCTTTTCTTTGTAGCGTTTTGGAGGTAGACTTTAAGTAAAAGCTTACCTTTATTTTTATGTTTCTTTTCATCTTTTTTTTAGGTTTTTGTATTCCATGAAACTTCCACAAGTAGATAAACTTCCATGAAATTTGTGTCTTATATTTACAATAATTGTTAATTCAATGCAAATAAAAAGCAAAACCTAAACTAAAACAAAGATTATTTGTGAATTTAATTAACAAATATGAATATTAATGTTTCTTAAAGTAACTTAATATACGCTCTGATTAGCTTAGATATGCTTTTTTGATTATCAAAGTAGGTAAACTTCCATGAATTACCAAACGCTTTGGTAAGACTGTCCATTTTTTATCCTTGATACCCTAGTCCGATCACATCCTACTTGATCAGCAATCTGTTGCTGAGTCATGTCTGTTTTCAATAACTTCCTTACTTGTAAAACTTTCAACTCAGTCATGGTGCTTTTCGTATGAAGCAACCCAGAGTGACTTGGTAATTTTACTTTTCTAGGAGTCTTGACCCACTTTAAATTTGTGGCTTCAACATTGGAGGGATCACTATCGTTTATAAGATCAACGTATAGTAAAGATTCGGGATTTGGTACATAAAGAGATGCTATGATTTTCTTTAAAACATAACTCTTCTTATTTATTATTAATCGTGCAGTTCTTCCGTGAAGAATGGGTTTTAATTTTAAGTCATTTTTATTAAATGCCTCCCCTTTTTTATTGAAAAACACACCCTTGAATTGCCTCTTCATAGAGGGTAAAGTTATATCAAAATTATTATCTCCCATACGCCTCCTTTATTTTTGATTCTAAAAAAAGAGACAAGAGCCTAGACCTAGATTTTTCTTTATATCCGGCTATCTCATGATATCCATCACTAGTTCTCCTAATGACTTGCCTAAAGTAATTATAATGTAATCGCATGGCCTCCGAATGCAACTCTTTTTTACTTTTTTTTCTGCTGAAAATATTTGTAATTGTTTCAATCATAATAATAATTCATTTTTAAGTTGTGAAATTATAACCTCACTTGAGGTGTTGTCTTGGTACTTCTTGAAATATTTGTATTGCTGAACATCAATCTGTTTAAAGCACGTGTAATCTGAAAAGCTCCTAAGAAGGTCAAGAACATTAACATCTTCGTAGTCAAACTCATAGACACGAGCCTTATCTTGAGCAATCAATAAGGCACAATTTTCTTTATAATAATGAGGCTTGTTTAGCATAAGCTTCAAAGCTTCCTTTCCGAAAACGAAATGTTCTTTTACCTCTTGATTGCGTTTTATTCCTAATCCTCTTGAAATTATCATATATAGTAATTTTAAAATTTAAATTAGTTAAAGGGATTAGTTCCCACTGAAAAAATAAAATTGGTGGTTTATTCAAGTAATACTATTTAAATCGATTGCATCACCTTTAATTCAGATGTATAATAATAATAAAAAATGTTTTTTGGGTAAAAAAAAGCGCAAAAACATTGTATTTTTTTTACTTATTGCGTTTTTCATGATGAATAACGGTCTTCGCTATAAAAAAAAAGAAAAAAAGATATTTATTTCAGAGCTGTAAGGGGAGGAATCGAACCTCCAAGATGACCAAAGTCATCACTACCGAGATAGGGTAGCGTGTCTGCCAATTCCACCACCTCACAAGTATCTGCCAAGATATCTTTTATTTTTTTTTATGTTCCCTCTCTCACATTTTTACCCTGGACCCTAAACCAAGCTAGGCATTGTTTTTTTTTATAAAGTCATCAACAAACTGAATGTAATCGGTTGCGTATCCTATGTCTCTTAGATATTTGACTTCACTTTCTTTTTTAAAATCAGTATGCCTAGTCGCTTTCATCTCTTTATTATCATATAGCTTTTTACCCTTCAATATTATCTCCATCGCTGAGTCTAAATCAATCTCGTAATACCATGAAAAATATTTTATTGGTAAAAAATTAATTTTAAAATCTCCATACATATCTATTAGTTCTTCATTTGTATATTTCATTGTTTCTAATTTTCGTTAAACATCTATTCCTAAACTAGGATTTGTCTGGTCCTCGCTTTCTGACTATTTCTATTGTCTCCCATTTAGAGGTATCTGTCACACACCATCCATCATCATCTATATTTATCTGATAGACACTACAAAAGATTTCATCATCTTCAGGCATATAAATATTGACATCAAATAGTCCTTTAGTGTTCTTCTTTGTATACCAATTATCATCATCTATATCAAATTCCTTAGAATCCAACTCATATAACATTCCATTATATCTCAAGGTCATGAGGTTCTCTTGATCGCCTTTACATATCATTAGTTGATTCATTGTTTCATTGTTTCGTTTAATTTCTTCTTCTTGTCTCAGTTTCTGCATGGCTATCTCTATTGCATCATATAAGTTTTTACTTATTATCTGATATTCATAATAACCCATTGCTATATGTGCAAATTCCTCTACCATGTCCTTTTTCAATGGATCAAAATGACAATGACAGAATACCTCCTCGCTTTCTAATAATGCCTCTACTGTTTCAGTATCCGTTGCTCCGAAAGCAAAATCCATCTCATCAACTAAGAATAAAAAATATTGATCAAGCATGGCACACCTCCTTCTCTCTATGACTTCCACACACAAGACACTCTTCATCATCTGAGATCCTATAGCTTACAGATGGAGTCTTTGCCTCACATGGTTTGCAGTAGTCATATTCATAGCCTAGTTTATTTGCTAGGTCGTGAATGACACCATGTCCATGCGTTTCATATAAGTCTTCGCATAATTCGGCAACTTCATCATCGCCAAGATTTTCCAGACAATAGTCTACCATCTCATTAAATGAGAGACTTCCCGAACAATCTATACCACATTCATGTAGATGGCTTGGTATAATATATCTATCAAGCATGGCTCACCTCCTTCTCAGCTTTGAATGTGTTTACTATCAATAGTCGTTGATAAAATAATAAATCCACTTCCATGTAATCTTCCCAACCCAATGCCTGAGATAGCAACTCACTAGCATCATCTGATTTGGGATTAAACATATAAATACTATAATCTGTATGATGAACTATGTGTTTTGCTAATTCTTTAGCAGTTTTTTCTTCACTATAATCCTCCATATATCGGACTGCTTCTTCCCCAAACAACCAATAACT
>Ga0208545_1000243_pt1 | contig 26008 bp, 21 predicted proteins | sample DEB08_DNA_12_FD_185498 | JGI IMG/M metagenome (GOLD analysis project Ga0208545, IMG submission 185498) | Aqueous microbial communities from the Delaware River and Bay under freshwater to marine salinity gradient to study organic matter... | ecosystem: Environmental > Aquatic > Marine > Coastal ... | reverse complement strand
TAATTTCCTTACGCCTGCGCTGCCTGAATTGCTTGAGAATATCGCGCCTGTAACAATGTCTTCTACAACTTGATATGTGTATCCCGCAGCAACCAGACTCTTTCTTCTTTTGTCCCGCTCGGTAAGAGCAGGGGCTGCCTCCTCAACAGGAGCAGCCTCAACAGGAGCTGCCTTCTTCTTAGGGGCTGCTTTCTTAGGGGTTAGCACTACATCGCCCTCAAACCGTTGACCGTCTTGTTCGAATATTACCGAGGCGGCAGCTCCAGACTCGCTTTCCCTCACCTCGGTAACAGCGACTGTCACAGCGCCCTCTGGAATTTCAAAATCGTATAGACCACCCAAAGCCTCTTCTACTGGAGTAACCCTTGATTTACTTCTTTGCTCAGTGGGCTTGTCGCTCCTGTTCCAAGTAAACCGAGTAGTCTTAAGGCCGTCCTTCTCGGTAGTTGTTTTAAAGAACCTAAACGTCCTGCCTTTCTTGTCAGTTGTGGTAACACCTAATTCAACCTCAGCTCCTTCGTCTACCGCGACTTCCTCCGTCGTTGCTGGAGCTTCATCCGTAACGTCGTCTTGGGCTTCAACCTCTGTGGTAGGTTCTCCGATGTCGGGGACTCCTTCTCCCACCGCTTCGCTATCTGTGGTAGATTCTGGTGCATCCACGCTCTCTGGGCCTTGCTCTTGAATGGCATCTTCTTGTGGTTTTTGTACGGCCTCCATAGCATCTTCAAACAGCTCCGCCTGTTTGGCTTCTACCTGCTGCTCTGTAGGAGATTCAATACCGTCTTTAATTAGTTCTTCTCGTGCGTATTCCTTGGTGACTATGACCTCAGTGGTCACCTTGTCGCCACTGGCATCTACGGTTTCGGTGTAGGCAATCTTAGCCCCGTCCATAAGTCCGTCAATCTCTTTGTTAACTTCAGCCAGTCTCTGCTGGGCAGCTCTAGTACCGTTGCCTTCAAGACCTCTACGCTCTTTCTCTAGCTTAGTTAGGGCGGTAACCGCTCCTTCATCAGTGATACCAGCCTTGGCTAGCTCAGCCTTGATGATAGCATCCATTCGGGCGTTTTCCCTACGCTCAACAGCAATGTCCTTTAGGACTGGGTCGTTCTTTATCTCTAGCGTAGCGCCTACCAAGTCTTTGACAGGAGCGTTCTTAATGAAGTCAGCCACCACAGGACCTGAGACGGTCTCATTATTTATCTTATAGGTGGGTGATTTGTAAAGACCACGTCCTAGACCAATTACTTGAGGCACACCGCCCGCAAATCCCTCGAACCCAATCTCGGCTACATCCATCTCTTGACCAGCGACCAACCGACCAGCAACCTCACCTGTAGACTCGGATACTACTTCGACGCCTGCGCCCGCCAATCCCGCCACAGCCTTACGGCCAGTGGCTTTAGCTACCGACTTAACCACCTGACTACCTACACCTGCTGTAACGGCATTAAACGCACCAATGGTGATACCACGCCCTGCCGCTCGATACCTCATAGACTTTATTGCCTCGGGGTCTTCCAATACCTTTCGAATACCTTCGGTGGTCATCTCAAGACCTTTCTTCTCAAGCTCTTCTTGAAGGAACTCGCTGAAGGCAAGACCCGTCTCTAGGGTTGTACCCATAGCTCCCATAGCTCCAGCCAAAGTTCCTCCAAGTGTAGTGAACACTCCGAGTGGTCCTGCCGAGAATCCTGTAGCTCCTATTGCCGCCCCTGCGCCAGCGCCCGCCGCGCCCGCAGCTATCGTTGCTGGAGTTGCCATAGCAGTCACCGATGACACAAACAATTGAGGAAGGATGGTGGGGTTATTAGCTGTCCCCATTAAAAATCCAAGAAAACCCTTTCCGTTCGCTTCGTATATCTTATTAAACTCCTTCATCTCCTCAGACTCCCCTTGGCTCGCCATACGCGCTTGAGCCGCTAAGAAATCCTGGATGTCTTCATCGGTAACGTCCTTACCCTTGGTCATAAGCTCCAGCGACTCATCTACAGAAGCGCCCTGCGCCTGACCTGCGGCACCAGCTCTGTATATATCTCCAAAGAAATCAGTGACGAAGTTCTTGCCCGCAAAGTCTTCTACCCACGTGTTTTTCTCGCCTTCTGCTTCTGTGACAATCTCAGCTCCTGGGTCTTCATAAACAACTAAGTCTTCTAAATCAGGCTGCTCTATCTGTTGGGTAGGAAGCACAGGCTCCTCTACCCGAGTGGCATCAGCAACTACAGGCTGTACAAACTCCTCCTCGACGACAGTCTCTGCAACAGGTACTTCAGGCTCTGGTGAGACCAAAGAACCAGGCTCCGATACGAAATCCGTAACGGTCTCTTCTTTTTTTTTTACAGCAGGAGCTTCTGTTTTTCCTATAAGAAAGGAGAAATTTTCAGAGTCCTTTTTATAGCCTTTGGACTGAACGTATTGATACATATCGTTGAAGACATCCTCATCGGATTGAATCAATTGAATAAAATCTAAACGTTCTTTTTTATATCCTTTCGACTGAGCGCGAGCATACAAATCATCAATTACCTGTTCGTCCATACTTTAATTAATTATTTGCTCCCGTAATCAATAGCGCCTCCTACTGTTGAAACATCAGACCTGTTAATCCTATTAACCTCTTTCTCCACTACACCTCTAATCGTTTCGGCTACACCCGCTACTCCTCCTGTAGCTGAGTCATTGTAAACGTCCTTTATAACCTCTACTGTATCTCCAATAGTAATAGTCATAGTGTTTCCGCTAACCTCTACCTTATAAGGTTTATCCTGCTGATTTAATATTTCTTTTAATTCAGTGGGCATAAAGCCTGATTGATTGATAAGTCTGTTGAACTCTCTTTGCACTTGCTCTTCGCTATCCGCAGGTAGAATATTAGCACCTTTGTATAGATTCTCGCCAAGCTCCTCTTCTAGGAATTGAGAATATGTAGACGTAACAGCTTTTCCTTGAGAGTCAGTACCTGTTATTAAAACGTCTTTAAAAGGCATAGAGATATTTCGCGTCCCGATAGAGGACGTAAGAGGGGTCTGTCTTATAATTCTATTGCCCGAATCATCAGTAGCATAACCTATACTGAGACCCTCGTCTCGAATGTATTTCTCTAGCTCTAGTTCACTAGGGCGAGCTTCACCTTTACGTTTAGGGGTGAGTAAATCATACGCTGCTACGATATCTTTTTGGATATTACCCGATAGATTAATTTTCTCTGTAGTTCCATCCTCATACGTAATAGACAGGCCATCATCCGTAATATTGCCTTCTGAAATTGGACTCAAGTTATTCGCCCTTCTCTCTTCGTTTGTGGTCCTGATACGACGATTTAAAGCTTCCTTAGAGATTGAATCCTCGTCAGTTAATATTGTATTTATCTCTTCTACATATCCAAGCCGTTCTTGTGCTTTTTCTCCCGCACCAATAGACGCAGATGTCGGGGATTTTGGAGCAAATATTGGTCTAGCCGTTTCCTTGTATCCTACCATAGCCAGGGCATCGGTCCGTAGCTTTTCCCTTACAGCTTCATTTAAAGCGTCGTTGGACTTAGGAAATAAAATGCCGTCATTCTGAGTGGTTACACCCACCTTACGGGAGGGCTTATCTCGTTTTGAAATAAGCTTATTAAGCTCAGCTTGTTGCGTAGTGTCTAAAGACTCTATCTCTTCTAACTCCGATAACCGAGTTGTTTCTGCCTCGTTTAATCCTGTTTCCCAACTTGTCTCTTCAGAACCTAGGTCATAGTCGTCAGCTGTGACTAGCCCTAAATCCTCAGCCATACTTAACGTATGAATGTCATTGACCATAAGAGCAGAGAGCGTATCGTCTAAAGACGCCATTACCTCCTTACGGGTCTTTTCGTCAAGTTCTCTACCACTTGGGTCCGATACGGTTAGTACGCCATTTTTGTTTACCACTTGGATTTTCTCTCCTAAATTATCGGCCCACTTCTGTAGCGTTGGAGCGTACTCAATCTTGTCATACCGAGCTTGCATCTGATTGACAGCCCCTTCTATAGTAGAGAAGTCGGCTGGGTTATCACTTAAAGTACCTGACTTATTTAAGATTCCGATACTAGCAACTCCATCATCTGGATTCCAGAATACACGAGTTTTAGAGAAGTTTTGGAAATCATTAACTCTTTGAGCGGCTACACCTTCGAATTGCATAGATTTAGGCTGACCCTCACCAGCGTTAATGCGCTTCATAGTAAGCTCGCTTTCCTTATTGGCGGTATCAGCTATAGTTTTTAAAGCTGCAAAACTATTGTCTACGTTCTGCCTGTTGATTGTAAAATCACGAGGGTCTACAATACCAGACTTAAGCAGTCGGTTTTGAGTCATCATCAACTGAGCGGCATCAGCTGAAGCGTTTAAAATCCAAGTACTCGCAGCTTTATTAGCCCCTTGTGGTGCATCCGCGAGCCTCTTACCTACGGCAACCGACTCCTTGTCAATCTCCTGACGCTGAGTCTCTCTATCTGCCTCTTGGTCTTTAAGAGTTTTGACGAGGTTGGTGCTAATAGCACTCCAGTCTACTCGGGTATCGGCGCCCCTCTTTGCGTACTTATAATAGCTCATTATCTAAAGCGTCTAATTTTTCCAATCTGAGAATTTCCTCGGTCAAAAGCTTTAAGCTGGTCTATGCTTAGCCCTTGATTAAGAAGCTCTTGCTGAGTGAGATTCCCTAGACCACCAAAGAAACTACCAAAGTTTCCGCCTTCACCAAGGGCCGCCTCCATAGTAGCTACATCAAGTCCGTATTTATTAGCAAACTGAGCACGTTGAGGAGCCGCCATACTTCTCATCTGGCCTTCTAAAATAGGAGTGGCTTGTCCTAGGAACTGCTCTCGACCGTCACCCTGAAGTTGTTTTCCAATCATCTTAGTTCCCCTGCTCTGCTTGTAAAGAGCCCTTCCCGCATCAATCTCAGCACCTACAGCGCTAAGTCCAGTAGCGGCCCCCGTAATAGCAGCGGCTCGTGCAGCGGCTTGGTCAGCGGCTGCTTCCTGAGCTCCAGTAGCCATATCGGTGTATATCTCTTCTCGACGGATTTGATTCACCGCGTCTTGCCCTGCCACAGCGGCGTCTCTATTGTAAAGAGACCTCTCTTGAGAAGCGAGGATATCTTTTTCTGATTCAAGACCAGCGGAAACCGCTGTTGCAGCTGTAGCGGCAGCTCCCCTTTGGTCGGCCTCCCCTCCTGCCTGAACACCAGCAGAAACCATACGCTGCACAGCCTCTCGCTGCTCCATATACTCAGCCGTAGGAACAGAGAGCTCCTCATAAGTGTTTATCTCCGTCTGGCGAATGGCGTTATCGGCAGCTTTTTTAGCGGCTACCTCGGCTTCTTCCATACGATTCTTAGCCTCTAGAGCTTGATAGACGCTTACGCCAGCCTGAGCCAGCCCTATTGCTGCGGTTACAAATGCCATATGATTATTGTTTAGTCAAAGATAACGAGATTCAAGGATACGATTTCATTACTTGAGCTTCTACTATAAACAGCTCAGTAGCCGAAGTAGAAGAGTTAGTAGCGGTAAACTCGCAGTAATGACCCAGTACGCCGTGCGATTCCGCCTGTACGTTCTTTACAGACATCATATACCACGTGTTCTGCGGGGTAACACCACCAGTCGCCAACGTAAAGGTAAGCTGTGTCCTATCAGCTGATATAGCCGTTACAGGGCCTACTAGCGCAGGGACACCTGGAGTAGCAGGGTCGATTGTATATAGGTTATCGCCAATAGAAAGGATGGTACTAACAGCAAAGCCAAATGTAATAACCCCAGCTGCTACACTGGTATTAGAGCCAATGCCATTGACAGAGCGAAGGACATACTCAGAAGGGCTAATAGTAAGGGCAGGCTCCGCGTTACCGTCAGGGTTGCGAACGAACGCAAACCACACAGCCTCTTTCTTTTCAAACCAAGCCTCATCGATATATCCATTTTGGATATCGGTCTCTAAAGTAATCTCCCAACTGAGGTCCGACTCCAGCTCTATGGTTTTCCAAAGCGAGTTCTCCGTAGGAGAGTCGTTAAAGACACTGGTAATTTTAGTGGAATACGCTACTCCGTAAAACTGATTGCGAAGTTCATTGGTATTGTGCCGATATAAATCCCCTCCGTTAAACGAATAGAAATAGTTATTCATCCCAATCATTAAATCAGGAGCATAGGAATAAAAAGAAGGCCAGCCCTGTACGTCAGGAGAGTATGTGAGCGTATAGTTCGCCATTAGATACAGATTGTTTTTTCTACTATAACTCCATTAGCGTCTACCCGAATATAGTGTCCAGATACCCTGTAGTAACCCGATTGAGCTAAAGTCTGTCCCAATACATCCACAAAAACCCAATCACCCCTTGTCGGAACTCCAGGTGAAGAAGTGGTTTTAACAGGTAAGTTAAAAAGGTTAACGGTAAATGGTTGAATACATATATCTGTACCCGTAGCTTGGACTGCACTTGAGGAAAAAGCAGACAATCGAACAGGACATTCTACTGTAATTCCCCAGTCAGGAGCCGTAGCTAAGGGGCTGATAATTCGAACCGTTAAAGCCGTTAGCGTAGTAGTTGGTTTTGAAACATATAAAATATAATCCCCCGCGTTACTATTTGTTAAGCTGGTTAAATCTCCAGCTGCGATTGTAATAGCCTCAGCTCCGTCAGCATCAAAATCTTGGTCTACATAGTTCCAATTGTACTTTGATTTTTGAGCTGTTCCTACGGTAGGAGTTCCAGCAGTACTGGTATCCCCATAGTAAGGACCTGGGAACCAACTTGTAGCTGGATTTAAAGTAGAGTTTATGAGCGATACACTAGACGAGTCGCTTTTTGTTACTCCGTCATACGTTACAAATATTCCTCCAGCGATATCAGGAGTAAACCTAATAGCAGACACACCAACGCTATTGCCCAAATCGTAAGTGATGTCATAAAAAGAATTTCCCGTTAGAGTTACAGATACTGGAGGTAAAGAAACGTCCCTACAATCTTCAACGCAAGAAGCGCAAAATTGCACAGAACCCAATACACCTGCTACCTGATTTCTAACTACCTTGTTTGCATTGACAATAGCTTGATACCACCCATCAGCCGCTGGAACCGTAAGAGAAGCGTCAGAATAAACCGTTGTTGCAGTCGATAAGGTGTCTCCATTTAAATAAAACGTAGAAGGAGAACTGCAACAGCAAGCCGCCGAGGCTTTAGCTCCATAGCAAAGCTGTGAAGACACTGCCTGACGATAGTCGTAAACGAGATAGAGATAATTACCCGAGCCGTTAAAATTAAAATTGCCAGAATAAAGACTAGCGCCATCAGTGCCAGGCGTAACAGTTAAGTCAGTTGAATTAGAAAGTATCGTCTGTATGTTGGCAGGTGTATTAGCATACAACTGATTAGTTCTCCAATGCTTTAAATTGTTTTCAGCAGGCAAGAAATCAAACACATCGCCTGCCAGCTTTGCGCTTTGAACATATACAGTAGCCCCTTGAGGAGGAAAAACGCTAGTACCTTGGTCTCCTGTAAGAACTTGATACTGAGACACAACGGGATTTGTTCCCGCGTCAAACTCTACAAACTCCGAGTAGGTAGGGCTAAGCGTGCTGCCGTCTTCAAATCTAAGCTGACTGTGTATCGTTTTAGTATTCTGCCAATCTAAATTAAGCGATACCATTATCACGTTAATCTCATTAGCGTCAGGACACTCTACGGTAATAGGTAAGTTGTTTACCGCTCCTCCATTTGCTGTTATCACAACAGACACTGTATTGGGAAGAAGACCTGTTTTAGGAATAGTTAAAGAGCCCGCTACAGTTTCGTTTAAAGCTGAATAAGTACTGCCAAAAGTAGCTACTACGTCAAAAGTTACTCCAGAACCTAGAACAGGAGTTCCCCATACAATATCTATATCACCTACCGCACTACCTACATTGACGCAGAAAGAGTTTGTCGACCCAGCTTGTGGAATCGAAATAGTTTGAGGTATACCGCAGTTAATACACTTGGCTTCTACAGGTAGTAATATATCGTTAGAAGCCAATACATACTCATCCATATACGGGTCAAACCCTCCTAGCTTTTGAGTGGTAAAGCTCTCGTTAAAGAGGTCTCTAAACCACGAGCGCATACCTGCCTTGGAAATTACCGTTAGCGTTTCATTACTAGCTGACGTTCCTCGCAGTTGTATTACAGCGCCGCGCTTAGCATCGGTAAAGTATTTATCGAAACCAAACTCAGCGTAGCTCTCTGGATTAGCCGACACACCGTACTCTTCGACTCTGGCAACTTGCTGGCCTAGGATAACAGGTGCGGCGGTCAAAACGCTACCGCCTTGAGCGTCGGTCAGGACGTTCTTGTTGACAACGACATAAGAGATACGGTCCTCTTGCAATACCAAGATGTCCGTCTCTCTAGCCACCATCTTTTGGATAGGGCCATACACGTCCTCTAAAGGCTTGAAATTAAGAAGCCCTAGGTTGAACTCATTGAGTTTGTTTACGTTGCTCTCGTCGTTGTATATACCGCTGTACGTGATGTCAGCAAAGCGGTCGGCCTCTTTAAAGTCCTGAGCAGCAACCAACACAGCGCGTTCTCCTAACTGAAACGACTCGCCTACAGCGGAGTCCTCAATTTTATAGCTCTCTACACCGTTACCAAACGAATAGCAGTTAAAAAAATCCAGGTCCACCACACCCTCTGTCGTAGCGTCTTGGTTGATGACGTTACCTTGGTGGTATCCACCCGTAATGGCATAGTTTTCGCTTCCTTCATAGAAGATATCGTCAGCTACTTCCGCTGGTTCAGTCTCAAAAACAATAAGACTTCCAGGTTCTTGTATCGTTATATTTACTTTAGTTATTGAGGGTCGGTCATTAAATGGAAGAAAATTTCCAGGAGTTCCATTTTGACATCTTAAGTATAACCTTTGCTGAGATACGGGCAGCGCTGAGTCATTGCTAATAGTGTAAAAGAAAATTTGATTATTATTAGGCACAAACGGAATTATAGTACTTTCCGTGTTAGCTGCTACTGAATAAGAACCTGGATAGTATGTATTTGTATTTGGTCCTCCAGTGTATTGGCAATCCACTTCGCAGTCCATCGCGTTAATAATTACTGGGCCTAATCCCTCTCCGTCCCAAAACGCTTGAATGTCGGAATAATCTTGGCTAGCTGCAATTGTTTTTGTTACTCGGCATAAAGAAGCTCCAGTATCACTAGGTATGGTGCAAGTGCCTATTTGTGCTTGTCTATTAAATTTAATCTTTATAGTAACAAGTGACCCTGATGGAATTGCGACTCTATTATTTTGCGTTCCGTCATTCTGAAAACACGGGTAGTTTACGCAAGATTCATCATTATTATTAGTCTCTGTTTGTGTGGAATTTGGCTGCCCACTGTCATTAGTAACACTTTGAGTTATTTCACCTGCAACGGAATAGCTAGACACCGTCGTGTCAATGCTAAACCCTTCAGCACGAAGCCGCATATAAAGTCCTGGTACCTCAAGTATGGTAGAAGATTCTTCAGTTAGATGAAGAAAATTAGTAGGTTGAGAAACCTTGTCTAATACAACGGCTTTTGTTTCTGAATTTAAAATTCCAGTAGAATCTCGCTTAACAATAAGCTCTGTTCCAGCTTCTATCAGCGCTTGGTCTTGACCGATAAGCCTAAACCAATAAGAAGTTGTACTAGGGTCGTAGTAGTATAAAGTTGAGTATATAGTTTCGTAAGCGCCCTTAGATTGCTTAAGAACAAACTTATATGTCTCCGCCCAGCTTGGGGCAGTCATATTGGTGGGGATAGTAACCCGTATCTTATTGATATCGTTACTATTGACAGGCGGAACAAAGACAGCGTTTTGATTGCTCGTTAAAGCAGTCGTAGCCCTTTTGTATTCATCCATATAGACAACTCCCACCTCGTAGTCTCGGTTACTATGAAGGCTTTTATTAGAAGACTGTTGCTGTAAAGAATACGAAACATTACTGACATTGAAATACTCAAAGTATTGATTGTCTCCCTCTAAAGTGTTATTGTACTGAACGCCCAGTATGCTCACTCCAAACTCATCAGTTGAAAGCGGGTCAACATCTATAAAGACCCCCTGAGAAAGCGCCGTTATGCCTGAGTTTACAGTTGTATATCCCGATGGTGCAATTAAAGAACAATTGAATACATCGGTAAACGTACTTCCGTCAGCACAGTTCGCTAAAGACTGGTACGTCCCTGACCCGTTAGCTCCCAGTTGAGATTGGAACTCAGGACTGGTAACCATCTCATAAACACTGCCGTATGCTTGAGGAAGGGTATATACAAAAGATATGGTAAACGTAGGGTGGTTAGGTAGGCCCGCAGAGCCTGTGCCAGAGCCAGAAAAAGAAGCGTGAGTAACGGTAAATGAAAAGCCAAAGACACCTCCCTGAACTAAGTTAGGAGCTGTGTCAAAATCAATTACGGCTTTACCCGTAGTAGTTGGCGCAGCGTTTTGGTCAATACTGTAAGCCTGACTAGCCACATCTCCAGCCGCTTGGAATACCGATAGGTTCTCCGAGACCACCTTAGCGCTGTAGTTGGTATCTATACGAGCGCCCGATGCAATTGTCAAATCATACCCATCGACATAGTTTCCGTACATCAGGCGGTTGCCCATAATGGTTTGAGCCTGCGCCTTAAGCGGTACGTTATCGTAAAGCCTCGCTATCTCTGATTGAGGCAGTAAGGTGTAGATTTTCTGATTGGTAAAGTTGACCGTCTGAACTACGTTATTAGGCCAGCCCTCTTCGCTTTTTATATACTTCTGTATGACCCGAACTGTAGAGTCTGTACCTAGTTTAAAACAAAGGTCAATACCCACTACATCCTCACCTCCTGTATTTATACCCACAACAGCTGTGTTGTAGCGGTTAAGCATACCAGTATTAAAGTTGGTAGCGGGGTCTAAGCTAAAGGGGCTACTCTCAAAAGCTACGTCGGTAAACTGAGATAACGCGCTATAGTCGTTATTGACATACTTATATCGGTATGAAAACGACACGAAATGAGATTCTAAATAATCCTCCTCTCCAGGTATATCAATAAGCGTCAGCGTAGGAGCTGCGTTTGGTGGCCTTTTAATAACGTTTATATCGTCATTGGTAATTTGGTCAACGTCGGTTGCCGCTATAGGCTGAGGGTAGTTTTCAACTACGTTAATTTTACGAGGCGGATTGTAATCGTCCGTAAAAAACAGCAGGTCCTCTACCTTATTTACACCCGTTATTAAAAACGTAGGATTAAAATTAAGGACAGATGTACTGATAACGTGATAAGTCAACACCTCGTCTGTCGTTCTAAACGACGCAATTATATCAACGACCCCAGTTACGGATGCTGTATTAGCAGAGTCGTGAATAAACCAGTATATAGTTTCGTTAACGCCATCTTCGAACGCCCCAATACATCGAGCTGAATCACTTAAATCTACCCCCTGATACTGCAAGGTGGTCAAGCGAGTATTTCCCTTAGAGTTTTCTACAGAACCTATCTCCGAGCCTTCCGTAGAACCTAGCCTGACGTTTAAGGCATCGATATATTCTCCATTGGGGACAAGGCGTTCATCGACGCTCTTGTTCATACGCCCCTTGATAAAGTTCCTTTTGACGTTCCCCATTATTTAATCCACTTATTCTGTCCACGCAAGTTCATCAATAATCGGCCAGGATGGATATTGCTGATACGGATTTTTGCATTTCGTAAAAGAGCGGTCTTAGACTTTCGATAACGGTTAACTACATACTCCTGAGTTCCCATCTTAGAGTTGAGGATAGCATAGGAGATATACGAGTAGATAAAGTCCTCAAACAATTTATTGACCGTAATTAACGAGTCATCGCCTCCCTCCATACCATCGCTAACGTATTCTAGTATACAGCTCTGACCAGACATAGCCGAGCTAAAGTTTATAACGCCCGCTTTGGGGTCGATACGGAACGTAGGATTGGCATTAGCGGTTTCAGTGTTTAGACCAAACGCAGCGCCTCCAATTGGAAAGTCAAAATACCACAGCCCATCGATACACCAGCCTTCGTTTCCGTCGTAAGGGCTGTTCTCGTTGATGTACATTGACCTTAAGGTGCTGTTAAGCCTGTCGGTATCAATAGGTGAAAACTCTGGCTTTAAAGCGGCTCCTGTCTCGTCAAAAAGAATTCTATTGTTTGAATCTTGTAGGTACGCCTGTGCGCTAGTAATTTGGATGTTCTCCGTCAAAGGGAATACCGTTCCATTTCTAAACAAAGACACTCGAACCCAGTTTACATAATCGCTAGGAAGAACAAAGCGAAGGTCCTCAGAGACATTAAGCTGCAATACCTTAATCTCTTTAAACGCATCGTAGTTAAGCTCCTGTATGGCCCTCTTAGCGTGAAATAGAATCTTATAGCGAGACTTCTCGTTTACCAACTCGTTATTACCGCTATACATAAGCTGGTAGTTGGTTACGATATCTCGTAAACTGACATATTGATACGACCCCCAATTGGCATCCTCTGGAGAAGCCCCTGCGTTTTCGTAGTATTGATACTGAGTAAGGTATGCCATATTACTTGCTTTGCTGGTCGGCGATTTGTTCTTGACTTACCGCATAATTTACCACATCAATTTCGCGGATAGAAACCCCTGCGTACTGTAAAATTTTATTTACCAAACGAGGCTCGTCGTCAGAAGGCAATTCAAAATCCTGGTAGTCGGCTTGAGTTTGGTCAAATACAGGCTCTCCTGCCGTTAAACTTATATAGGTCCAGTTTGGAGGAAGGGGATATCGGATATACTGAATCGTACCTGACGTGATGGTTGCGGGATACGCTGTGGCTGTATTGCCGTTTTGAACAAAAGCGGGGAAGCCAGTCGTAGGAGCCGTAAGAGATGACGCCAACAGTAAGTTAATCTTAGAGTTAGACACCTGCTCTAATTCATAGTTGCTACCCGTAGGAAGTATCTTATTGATTAAATAATAATCAGCGGGAAGGGCGAATGAGTTTGTGGTAAAATTCACAATTGTAGAGAAGTCATCGATAACCTCCTCTAAAGAGCGCAATACATCAGCGTAGCCCGTTCCTGACTGGCGGACATTCTCTTTATTAATCTGGTAATTATAATCGTTAAAGTACTCATCGAATATCTCGAGCTGCGCTTGTTTAGCGTACAGATTAAAATCTGCTGGCGAGAGATAGCCAAAATTGTTCTTATTCAGTATCGATAATACCGTGCTTCTGACCGATTCTATCATAGGTACGCTTTTGACAAAGATAAATCAAAAAAAGGGGCCACAAATTGTGACCCCTTTCTGTTCAATACAATCAAGTCAATTAAGCATTCACAATACTTGTAACTGCTTTAGGCAACTCCAATTCGTAGTATGGCTTTAACCAACTTGTTGCTAAAGCAATTTCTGCTGAATTTACAATAGCTAGATACACATCAGAGCCCACTTGAGCAGCTGTAGTAATAGTTGTAGTTGTTCCGTCTACATAATCTACAGTAACAGTTGTTGCTGTTGCGCCTGATGTACCGACAGCCTTGATGCCATTGATACTGATTAATTGACCTGTGTTAGGCGCGTTTGTAACCTTGAGAAATTTTACCATTTTAAAAAAAATAATGGATGAATAAAAAGCAAAGATAAGCTATGATTTTTTAGTTTGCCTGGAGAAGTAAAATACTGCAAGGAGGCTCGGTCGCTTCAAAAATATTGGTCGTCCAATTACTAACTAAAGCTCTTTGTACATTTTTCATTAACCAAAACTTCATATTGTACTCAATAACATCCTGATTAAATTCAGAAAAAAGAAACGTAAATGATTGAAAACCAGTTACCCCATCTATTACTACTACCATACTTTGGTTAACAATAAGTTCATTAACAGTAACAATTCTATTGGCTGGAATTAAAATGTCACTTCCAGTAAACGTTCCTGGAATTCTTATATTCTTTGTCATAATGAGTTAGGCTGTAGTTGTGATTAAAGGAGCAAAAAATCTAAAGCTGTAATCATAAAAATTACCAGTAACAGATGAATTGGCTTTGCTTACCATCTCCTGAGCTTCATTAACTAATGTCAAAGCGGGCGCTCCTAAAGATAGCCCTGTCAATGTTAAAGAGTCTGATGAAGAACTCGTGTCATTGTTAAAAAAAACTTCACTTGAACTACCCGAACCTACATCAACAACAACAGAGCTGTTCATATAAATATATTTAGGAGTAATTACTGGATGTCCAACAAAAAATGATTTTGAAGCATCAAGACCAGTATATACCAAAGCTTCATTAGCGCTAATCCCTGACCTAACAGTTGTAGTTGTTCCGTCAGTTAAATTATAAACTACATCACCTGGAACTACATAGGTAGAAAATTTAAACCCCGTATCAATTACTTGATTTAAAGAAGTTCCGTCAGATGTTGTCGTTCCAATTCCTTGTGAGCTAAATGCATTACGTCCAGTAGAAACTTGAGGAGCATAAATTTCATATGTCGAATCCTCCGCAAAATTAGTGAGGGTGGTCATCGTTAAAGTAGTCGCATCAACAATAGCAGAAACAATGCCCACTGCCGAGGTCCGAGTAACAGTTGAAGTAGTATTGTGAACTAAATCCCCAACTCTTACATAGCCTAAATCAAAATTAGCCGCAGTGTCAACTAATTGAATCGGACTAGACGTAGCGGCTGCGGTTCCAGCAAAAACTTTTACTGGGATAGGAATTCTTATTAATTGAGGCATTTCAAAGATATTTTGTCAAAGATAAAGTAAAAAAGAAAAGCACCTATTCAAGGTGCTTCTCTAACATTTTAAGGATTTCAATTCCGTCATCAGATTGTAGGTAAGCTGCGATAGCTGACTTAGGGTCTTCACCAAACGGAACAGACATCATACGTTTCTTGTTGGTCTTCAAATTAAAGTGGACATCACGTCCGTTATTGCGAAGTCCCAATAAATTCTTTTCTAGAAATAAAGCCACCTTGCCAAACATATCCAGCGAAGGGTCTTCTAAAGCATCTAGGAAATCTTCTGGGTAGCGTTTAGCGAGAATTAAAATATCGCGCTTAAGCTCCGAAGACGAAAGTTTAGAAGGGTCAATTTCTAGTAGTACACGAGCGACCATTTCCATTTCGGTAAGGTCCATCTTACGTGCAGCAACTAAAGCGTCAGCTTCCAGGACCATATAGTCTAGCTCTTCTTGAGCGTCCTTTTCCTTATCGACTTCAGAAAATGCCGAACCTGAATCAGGATGTAGGCTTAAAAAATGTTGTAGTACCTGGTTTTCTCTAGGTACAGAAAGGAACCCGTCTTCAAAGACGATTGGTTCTAAAATAAAGTTTCCGTCTTGCTCGTCCTCGAAAGGCGTTTTTTGATTGCGAGCATAGCGTAAAGCGCGATTGACTTGTCCGTCAAAATACATAAGCGGCTTACGAGCGGTATTGCGGGAAGACAGCGTAAAAGTTAACGGTGCCACATCGCGGTTGAGTTTGTAGACCTTGTCTACAATAGGATTTGAATTTTTCATTCGATTGAATTTAAAGTTTAAAAAGAAAAAGGGAGGAGGTTTTACTGCCCCCTCCCTTTCAGAGATTAGTCACGGAACAAGAAGAAGTTGTTGGCACCTAAAGTGCAAACAGCTCGTTCAGACAAGAAATTAACTTGCATCTTATCGATAGAGCTATTTGCTGCTCCACCAGCAGAACCAGTAATCCAAGTCTTGTAACGACGGTCTTCAGTTTCTGAAGCGCGGTACCGAACGTGAAGGAAAGGTCGCTTAGCATTCTTACCCATAATCTGGTCGTATACGGTTGTTGAACCAGCTGGCACCAACAAACCATCTACTTTACCCGAATGAAGACCACCACGCATAGTTGGGTCGTTCAAGTACTTCCAGTCAGACTTATAGAAGTCATAACCACGACGGAAACCACGGAAACCTAGGTTCAACGCCATCTCTTCGTCATTGTCAAAAAGACCGTAAGAAGTACCACCAGCTCCGTAAGAGTTCTGAGCAGCCAACATATCATCAATAGCAAATGAGAAGTCACGGTTAACGAAGATTACATTCTCTTCGATAGAACCCTGCTTATCCAGTCGCTGGATAATAGTGTCAAACTCAGCCAATGTACTTGGGATACCTTGGAATACATTTCCTCGAGTATTTACTACATAGAAGATTCCGTCAGAACCAGCATCTGTACTTCCAGCGCCGCCACCAGTAGCAGAATTAGCAGCAGGGCTAAGCGCAGCCAATGCTCCAGAACCAGCTACAGCAGGTACAGCTTCAATCATAGCAGTCTCCAAGTAGTCGTCAAAACGAAGACGTGTCTCGTGCTCAGACTTCAAATACCATAGGTATCCAGTAGCTCCGTTCTCGGTAGTTACTTCAACCCAACCGATTTGAGCCATATCAGAACCATTAACACTATAAGTGTCCTTCAAGATAATAGGCTTATTCTCAAAGAAGTTGTCTTGAGCTTCTAAAGAACCAACCATTGTATCTGTTCCCTTAGCAAACTCAGAACCGTATACAAATACAGTACAAGTAGTGTCTTGAGGAAAGTTTTGAGTAGCCTCGTAGTACTTTACAGAAAAAGTAAAGGTACCACCTGCTCCACTAGGAGTGCTCGAACCTGTAGTTACAACGGCTTTATTGCTCAATGTTGATGCGCCTGCGTTAGCAGAAATCATAACGGTTTGACCAACTCGCAAAGCAGCTGTTGAAACACCAGCAGGTAGAGTTACAGTAAACGTGTGAGCATCAGATGTTGAAGGTGCTGTGTCAGCATTACAGTTTGTATACTTAGTATGCAAACGTCCTTGCTCAGCCCATTTGATAAGGTCAGAGTTAGAAGGCATCTCCGCTCCTACCATACGTAAGAATCCAGAAACAGTACGGTTACCGTAACGCTCGAATTCTTTCTCGTAGGTATCAGGAAGATACTGGTTTAAGAAATTAAAATTAGTAATGTAGTTCGTTTCAAGAGCTACTTTACTTGGTGCTGGATTCAAATCGAATCCAGGGGTTGTTGCTACAGCCATTTTTTTTGTTTTAAAATATTACACTCGACGGGCGCTCTTAATTTTGAGGCCACGTCCCGAATCGGAACTTACGCTCCGAATTTGCACCCCATCCTTATTAGCTGTCTCAGGTACTCGCCGCGAATCCATATTAATATTTTTGGACTTACGACTTATATCTTCGACGCCATCAGACTTACCCTGCTCATAAAAGAACTCGGCAAATTTAGAAGGATTCATTGCCACGCTTAAAGCCTTGTGGTATCCCGCAGCGTCTTTAATCAACCCGTCGTCCCCTATAAACTTATTTACGAAGTTCATAATATCTAACTGAGCCGACTTTAAGTCGCTAGCGTTGCCTGGATTAAAAGTGACGTCCTTCTCTCCGACTGCAAATTCAAAACCTTTGAATTTATCAGAAAAAACTTCGTCAGTTTGTTTCCGAAACCACTCGTTACGACGAGTGTTCTCTTGTTGGACACTACTAGACTCTTTCACGTATTGTTGATAGGCTTCAAAGTTCTCCTTCTCTTCTCCAGACAACGGGTTACCACTTGACTCAAGGGGTACCTTATATTGCTCTTGAAGGTCAGAAAAATATTTCTTGGCCTTATTAACCACCTTTTTCTTAGCTACTTTTTGCTTACGTACAAAAGACTCCTCATCGAGGTCTTCATCATAAGCTAAGTCTTCTACCATACCCTTTACATCGTCGGCATCTAAGCCTTCTTCAGTAGCTAGGTAGTACTCCGCTAAGAGAGTATCTGTGTCGACAGCGTCATAGTCTTTGTTGAGTTCAACAAAATCTTTAAGGCCGCGACCAGTTTCTTTTTTGAAACGGAAATAAGCGTCTACATCTTCAGGAAGTTCTGGAGCGTTATTACGCTGCTCCAAAAGCTCGTCTAAGTTATTGACCTCTTTTCCGTATCGGTCTTTTAAGAAAGAAAGAACTTGCTCTTCATCTAAATCAGAAGAGATTTGTGTCGGTTCCGACACAATTTCCTCTACTACTTCAGGTAAATTCTCATCACTAAATTGAGCTTCGTGCTTTTCAAGAAGTTCTTGCTCTATTTCAGCAGTAGATTTTTCTTCCAAAGCTCCTAGGTCTCGTACTTTAATTTCCATTAGATTTAATTTGTGCGAAGATAACTATTTTAAAATCCTTCATCGTGGGTCAAATTCAGCAAGGTCGAAGCCATCTAGGCTGTCCTCATTGGATTCAAAATTGATGGGAGGTAAGTTATTCTTACGCTGATTGATTAGTTTAGACTGCTCTGTATTTTGCTGGCTGATACGCTTGCCTTTAGCATCTTCTCGCATATCCTCTCTTCCCGCAATTAGCTCTTCATCAAGTCCCTTAAGCTGCATATTAAAGTTAAACTCCTGCTGCATAAGTTGGTTTTTCAGCTGAGCCTCCATCTGCATACGCTCGATATCGAACGCTACTTCGGCCTGTTTTACCTGAACTTTTTGTTGTCCTTCTGCCTGGATTTTCATCATCTCAGCATCGGCAGCAATTTTTTGAGACTGGAACTGCTGCTGCATCTGTGTTTGTTGCTGCTGCAATTGCATAGCCTCCTCGCGCTCCTGCTTTTTCTTACGCTTCAACTTAAGAAGTTGGTTGGCAAGTTTAATATTTCTAATCTCCCGAATATCAATGGCATCCTCTAAGTTGATGTCATTTTTAGAAAGCGCCATCTGGATATTTTGCTCCAGCATAGCCTTCTGTTCTTCATCAGGAGCTACTTCAATAAATACCCCGAAATCATAGATATATAAATCTTTGATATCGTTAAGGATAGATACATTGTACTTGCCAATTTGATTTGAAAACTCTTCTTTAAAATCAGCGTACTCCAATATATCAGCTACTCGGCACGAAAGGGCTTCGGCCATAGATTTAAGGATATAAAGGCTTCCGTCTAAGATATGACGTGTAGCGACATTAGAGTTTAAAGCCGCCAACTTCTGTACACCAACTAAAGCGTAGGGGTCTGGTGTAGAGCCATCACGCGCTTCGTTAAGACCCGTTATATCACGTATCATACTGAGATAGTGATTGTAGTTGCCGATAAGAGCACTAATCTTCGACTGTCCCGAGTTACTGGTAAGCTGCTGGATAGGAACGCGGGCGTTATTAAACTCGCCGTCCTGGGTATAGCTTCTACCTACGACACTACCTGTTTGGAAATATAACCGCAAAGCATCCTCTGGGTTATATGCGTTACCCGTACCCAGGTCGACTTCGTTAAGTCCATCGGCATCGATAAAGACACCGTCAGGGACAATACGAGACATCACCTGCTGTAGCTTAAGGTGCGTAATTTGTATCTGGTCAGCTAAAGGAATCATACGACGAACTAACGACTCTATATTTCCTTTGTACATACGAGGCGCACACGCTACGTAATTAGGAACTGCATATTGAGATGCCGATTTAGGTCGGACCATATTTTCTGCCATCTCCCACTTAAGTAGGATACTGGTTCCCATAACCATAACGCCCTCATACCATACATCGATAGTCTTTTCGATTTTCTCAAAACGACCCTCTTCCATCATCTCATCTGGCGGGTTGAATGTATCGTCTTTCTCGATAACCTTACTTCCGCCCGTTTCGTTAATCTTCTTCTTATAGACAAACTTCTTAGTCGTCTTATAATTAAAATACATCAGCGTAGCGGTATCACGATAGAACATATCGTTTTGATAAAGCTCCGCTACGTTATAGTAATCATACCAACTTTGAGAATACTTAGAAATTTCCTCTAGGTCTTCCCTGGTAAGGGTAGGGTCGATTTTAATCAGCTCTGTAATAGCTACCGTTTTAATCTCACCCCAGTAAAAAGTATCTTTAAAGTATGGGTCTTCAGTATAGCTGTATACCACATTAGCAGGGTCTACATACTCTACCCGTACCCCGTCTCCCTTCAAAAACTCGTGCTTTGCAATGCCAATGCCTAAAGTAGTTAGGTCATAGTCTACCCGTTGGCGTGTCTCGCTATAATGATTTTGGTCCAACAACGTATTAATCGCCGTCTCTTCTGCAATTTCAATAGCAGGTTTATAGTTAAGCTGCATATAAAGAGATAGCTCTTCATCGCTATTGGGTAAATCGTCAGGAGCTACTGTAAAGGGGTCAACGCCAAAGTCTTGCTGAACCTGTAGTAATAAATCTTTAGAGACCATCTGGGCCTCTATCATATCCTGGTATTTACTGCGTTTAGCAGAAGACATAGCATCCTGAGCATACGCCTTTACATCAAACAACCTGTCGGACATACCGTTAACTACAATATCAACAAACTTAGGTATGATAGGAATAGGTGTCCAGTCTAAATTGAGATACGAAAGGTCACCATCTGTAGACAGCTCGTTTTTGTATTTTGCTACCGATTGCTCCCCACGAGAGTACAGGCGTAATCGATTGAATTCTCGCCATTGGCTATAGAATCTACAACTGTTACCATCTCTTTTAAACCACTCATACTGAATGGCTTGGCCTACTTGGATTCCAAACTCACTACTTGCTTTTTCGGAGTCAGAAACAAATTGAGTAGGGAACGAGGTAGATGCTATATTGACTTGAACATCTCTCATTATTTAACTAGTTCGCTGATGTTTCCACGGTTGTTGTATCTAGCAAAGGTAACAGATATTTTCGATTGCTTTTCTTCGGGTTGATATACGTGTTTTTGATTCGCCATAATTGCCAATCCCGAACTGATAGTAGCATCAAATTTTGTCCTGTTATTGATATCAAATTTAGCCCAGTCTTCTAAGGTTCGAGTAAACGGCATCACTCCGATATCCCCTGCCGAACGATAGGTTCCTTCTAAATCTATACCGATATGTTTTTCAATATACGATTCTATAGCAGAAGCGTGAGACTGCTTGACGTCCTCAGAACTATTGGGTATACCTCCAAGTTCTTTCTCTGTTTTAGAGAGTTTATTAAACTTCTTGTCGGGACGGTTCATAGAGAACTTTCGATAGCCTCTATGTTTAAAATGATAGAGAAGCCTTGGTTTATTATTCTCCGTTAGGATAGGCATACCATAGAAAATACAGGCCATTAGTACCTCTTCAAAAAATATCTCTGCCGTTTGAGGACGTGCTACATACTCTAGAAAAAACTCACTGCTCGGGGCGTCATCCATATTAAACTTAGTCATCCCGTGAAGAGAACCGTTAGAACCTCTTCCGCCGACTACGCCCGAAATGTCGTAAGGGTCACATCCAAATGACCCTATATGTTCATTGCCAGGAAATTTCATCCCGTTGCGCGTAATGACATTGTTCTGTAAATGAGCAGGAGGTATCCATCCTAACACAAATCTGCCGTTACGCTCTGGAGTCCAAATTACCTTGGTGTCTTTCTCTCCGTTGAGCCAATGAAACGACCCACGAGTAAGGTAATGCTCCTTAATCATTGTATCGTTATAGTCTATCTGCTGGTATATCTTGGTAAGATTAAATAGCGACTGTTTGCTTTCATCTCTAAAAGCGTGGGACTCCGTCCTAGGGAACTGCCTGTAGAATTCGTTAAGAGCGTCAGGGTCATTTTTTAATGACGCCACTTCATTCTCCCAATAGTCAATAGCACCAATTTTAATAACACTTCCGTCAATGCCTTTAGATGCAATTGCAGGAGTCCTAAAAATTGGCATCCCATAGATATCTATATAACCCTCAAAATTCCATTCCATAGGAATAAAGAGACTGTACATACCGCTTTTAGTTTGCCCGTTAGCATTGCGGTTGCTGACATCGGATTGCGAAAATAGCGTCTTATAGTTACCACCCCCTTTACTCAGCGCGTTAGAAGTAGAACCCATCATACACTTACCTATAATACGGCTACCTAGTCGCAGGCAAGTTTTAGTGACGCGCCAGTTATTGAGGATATTTTCTGGCTTCTCCCACTTCCCGCTCTCATCGTGTACCAGCAATAGGAGCTTTTCTCCGTCATAGCTGTTGTCTGATGTATTCTTCCAATCTATAGTTGTGTCAAGACCATCTAACTCGTTATCCTCATCCAAGTACATATTGCGCTTGGTAATTTTAGAGGCGGGGATACGGTAGGCTAGCTCGGTCTTTGGCTTGTCCATACCATCCTGGATAGGCTTAAAGAAAAACGGATAGTTTGCCGATATAGGAACGACCTTATCGGTAAACATCTTCTTAGCGTCAGAACCCGTTTTAGAGAGGATACCTACACGCGCGTCTTTAGCTAACGTACCGATATTAACGCATTCCGAAGAACCCATAAAAGAAAATCCTGAACGACGAATCTTTAGGTAGCACATACCAAAACTTCGGGCGTCGGCCTTACACGCTTCCCAAAAAATATAGAATATGCGATTGGCTTCTCTAAAGTCAGGCAGTCCTACGTCGATTTTAGTCCACTGAAGGTAGCTATAATGAGACCCCGTTACATACGTAGGCTTACCGTTATTCATAAACCACACGCCGTTCTCTCTACGGTTGAACTCCTCTTCTATAAAATCCACCCACTTGTCCTTAAACTCGGTAGGCATTTCATTCCACTGGAAAATAGTCTTGATACGGGAGAGTTCTTTAGGATATTGAAGCGGCTGCCAGTACTGCTCTTTTTTATTCTTACTCCGCTGTATTGGCTCTTTATTTTTAGCAGGAAGAGCAATACGAAGTCCCTGGATATCCACGATATCTCCTACAGTTCCATCTTTAGATATAACAACAAAATCATACTTTTCATTGTAGCCATACTCCCAGGTTTTACCCCTGTTTTTTGCTGACATAGCCGCAGGAGGGACAATATCAGTAAGGTAGGTAAGGAGATTATTTTGACCGTCGTTCTGCAAAGCCTTGCTTAGTATTGGTAGATGAGTCGCCGCGTTTTTCAGCTGCTTCTAAATTTTCTTTCTCTTGTTCAATTCGATTGAGTATCTCAAGAGCATCGAATATAGCTAGTTTTTTAGTAGCCGCTGCGTTCTTAAGCCTATCGGCTGCTAGCTCGTCTTCGATATCAGGCTTTATAATATCTTCTTTAGCCACTTTAATAAGCTGCTCTACAGCCCTATGGCCTGCTTTTATAATCTCTAGTTTAAGCTCTTTTATATTCATAAGACCATCGTTATGTTCTCAGTATACATACGATAAAGCTTTTCTCCGTCGACGGTAAACTCGTATTCACTTTGTGGGGTAAAAGAAATCTCATCGCCTTCTTTAACTCCTAGCTTTTCTAACTGCTCGTTGCCATAGCGAAGCGTTCCAAAGAGAGGTTCTTCCTTAACGAACTTTTTAATCCACGATTCTTTTTCTTCTACAGGCTTTACAAAACAGTACTTACTGTGGGCTTTCCACTGGTCGTCTTTTTTGTACAAAAAAAACTGGTCTTCTTCGATAAAAAATAGCTGGTCTTTAAAGTAGCTACGCCCACTTTTTTGAACGCCCTTCATATCGTAATAGTATTTAAATACATTATGATGGACGAGTAGGGTATCTCCTTTAGAAATAGGACCTGTATAAGAAATGGGGGTAGCCTCTACTATAGCGTAACGATTAGAAAACCGATGGTCTTCTTGAGAGGAGCTTACGATGAACTCTACATCGCCCATCTCTCTTATGTTATCGTACCTGGTATCGTTAAGTGGCTGAACTATAAATGCGTCTGGTGACCTCATTAAAAGTTAATGTTGTACTCTACGGATACAGGCATAGAATGAGAGAAGTGTTTCCACAGAACTATCTCATCGTTGCGCTCTATCCATATTTGGATTGAATTTGATTTAACCTCGCTTTTTATGAGGTGGATTTTATAACCGCCCCCTAAAACCTCTTGGCCCACCAAATAGTGCATAGCCGACTTATAGTCAGGACCTATAGAGATTTTACGGATAAGCATAGTTTAGATAGATATAACTACCAAAGACAGATGAGATATAACTATATCGTCTTGTGCTGTCCCCTTAAACTGAAAATAGACAGACTCCCCAGCCGCTATATTTTTAATGGAAATTATAGATGCTTCTGATGGACGTGAAGCGTTACTTAATGTAATATCCGACTCTGCGCTAAGAACAGTACTTCCTCCAACACTAAATGCTACCATTAACTCAGCATTGGTTGGGCCAGTAACTGTAACTGTCCCCTGTATACTACAGGTGAGACTTCCAGAAGTGTTATTAGTAATTTTATAGTTATCCGAAGAATCTACAATTAACCCATCTCCAGTTTCTAGTGTAAGAGGAGCCGTTACGTTATCCCAAGTAGAACTCCCTGTAAGGGTAATAGTTGTAGATGTAGAACCGTCGTTATAAGCATTAATAAAATTAGCAGGCGAAGCTGTTGCGGTAAGCGAACCCACTGTAATATTCTTCGTAGCGTTGGAGTCGTTTGCGTCGCTAACAACAATCCTATCGGAAGGGCTAGGTGTAACAGTTCCGTATGTGCTAATCTTAGGCATAATCGTGGGGTTTATCTTTCAAAGGTAATCAATCTCTATTTTTCCTTACGGCACTCCCAAAGAAGTAACCAAAGATACTTAAGACGATACCCTCAGTAATTCCGATGAGGTGAATCCAGACCTCTTTATTGGATTCTGGAATGGTTAAATACACAATGGCATATATAATAAAAGCGAAAGAACTCAAGCCAATTATACCCGTTAGGTTGAACATAAGGTCAAAATTGCGAGTCTTAGAAATCTCTACCTCGCGCTTACGTGCGGAGTCCCTGTCGGACACCTCTAACGCATAAAGCTCTTTAAGGTGATTGTGGCCCTGTTCTTTATCAGCGGGGGCTAGCTTAGGGTCGTCGTCTATAAGTCGGCTTATGATGCCTAAAACGCCCGCGTCGGGGACTACATCGCCTACAACACGTAAGATATCGGGAGCTTTGGATTTAAGCCACCCTGCCATCTTGGTGTCGCGGAACTTTTTCTTTTCGTTTACGCCCATCGGTACTCTGCTGTTGCGTCAAATGAAGGACAGGCTTTATTAGAAAAATCATTGTGAGAGTGAACCTCTGCATTGCAATGCAATCGCTTAAGAGTACATATAAGCATCGTAAGAGAATCAACCTGCTCATCAGTCCTAGTGTCCATAGGTTTTCCGTTTTTATCAAGACCTCCTATATAACAAATGCCAATCGAGCCCTCGTTATGTCCTTTACAATGAGCTCCAGTAAGTTTTAAATCCCTGCCGTATTCAATTACGCCGTCTAGGTTAATAACAAAGTGGTAGCCTATATCAGAGAATCCTCGGGCTTTATGCCATCGGCGGATATCGTCAGCAAAAAACTCTTGCCCTTCTTTCGTGGCCGAACAATGAACAATAATCTTATTGATATCCCTCATCGCCCTTGACCGCGATACGGCTTTTTACGCCCTTTGCTTTTGGTTAAACGACTAGCGTTTTTAGAATGTATACCAGGTCGTTTTGTACAGCTAGAGTCAGATTTGATATTTACTACAGACTTTGCCATTTTATTGATTACTTAATTTATAGATACGGTCGTCTAACTTTTGAAGGACCTGCTTTATTTCTTGGATATCTTCTTTAAGCACCGTTACGTCTTTACTAGTAGACATAATAGCGCTATCAATAAGTTCATCGTGAATTTTAAGCTCTACAGACGATACCTGCGGAACAGGAAGTTCTTTTGCCTCGGCTATCTCACTCTTCAGAGTAAAGTACATCCCAATGAATGTCGACAGCACTACCCCCAAACTGATAAAGTCTTTTATCCCTAATGATAGCTTGGTATCCTTGTCGATTTCGATTCCCATTTTTTCTAATCAGTATAAAATTTATATTTTGATTTATAGTTGAATTAGATTTCATTGGGGAGAAGAGATTACTCCTCGATAAAGTCAACGTCCTCAGTCACTCCTTCAGGTTCGATTGGGAACCATCCGTTGGCTTCCATATATGCCTGGTCGTGGACCGTACACTCGGTAGGAATAATCTGTTCAAAGAGAACCGTCGGCGACGTG